>Ga0209344_10000039_pt1 | contig 287381 bp, 266 predicted proteins | sample Cruoilmetagenom6_FD_187293 | JGI IMG/M metagenome (GOLD analysis project Ga0209344, IMG submission 187293) | Oil polluted marine microbial communities from Coal Oil Point, Santa Barbara, California, USA - Santa Barbara Oil Seep Sample 6 (SPAdes)... | ecosystem: Environmental > Aquatic >...
CAGCTCCGCTTGTGAATGTCGATGCCAATGTATAACTTTGGTTGGGCAGTGGGTTCTAATTTCATATCTTATTGTTTTGGTGAACTTTAAAGATACGAGACTCGCTGCTTTTTCATAGATGCTATAAACCATTGCTGGGTCTGTGCTCATCCGGAAAATTCCTGCGGAATTTTCACGTAGATTTGTACTTGGAATAGTTCGGGCTTTCACACGCAACGGTCCATACACAACAACGTTGTGGTGCATTTAAAACATACGTTATGCAACAAAAAATGTATTTTACCGAAGTTATTATTCATTTTATAGAAAAGTAATAATAGCTTGAGGCGTGTACTGTTGACTTTTCTTACATTTAAAACTTTTAAAAAAAATAATTTTCATGAAACAGATCATAGTTCTTTGTATTTTTTCCATAACATCTATTCATATAATTAATGCGCAAGTTGGTATCAATACTACATCACCTAGTCCCGATTCAGCATTAGATATTGATAGTGATGATAAAGGTATTTTAATACCACGTGTGGATATAACTGATCTATCAACAATTGCTCCCATTACTGGAGGTTCTACAGAAGGCTTATTGGTATATAATACCAATACGACTACCGGAAAAGGGTTTTATTATTGGGAAGGTAGCCAATGGCAAATTATAGGAGAGGCTGGATGGGGTCTTTCAGGAAATGCAGGAACCAATACTACAACGGACTTTCTAGGGACAACAGATGCTACTAATTTAATAGTAAAAACTAATGATGCTACTGCGCTCACTGTAGGAAGCACCGGTAATATTGGAATGCTCAATGTAATAGGTTTGGCTCGTCTTTATATAAATGAAAATGGTACTAATAAAAATGCCATGTATATTGAAAATTCAAATACTTCCAATACGTATGGGGTAGCTCAATTTGTAAATAAAGGAAGTGGGGGCGTTATATATGCTAGATCTACAAATAATGCCATAACCGGTGTTATTAGTGTAGGAGACTTTTCATATCAAGGAGGCGATGTAGATGACCATATAGGAGTTGAAGGAAGTTCAAGACCAGCTGCCGGCTGGGGTATTGGTGTTTTAGGTACAGGAAATTACTACGGGGTATATTCTGATGGAGATTTTGGCGCTAGCGGCACTAAAACGTTTATTGCAGATCATCCTTTAGAACCAGATACCAAGTTATTACGTCATTTTTGTATAGAATCTAATGAAGTAACCAATATGTATCGAGGCACTATAGTACTAGATTCTAATGGACGGGCGGTGGTCCACTTACCGGACTATTTTGAAAAAATAAACACCAATGTAAGTTATCAATTAACAGCTATCGGGACACCTACTCAACCCTATGTAGCAAAAGAAATACTTGATAATCAATTTACAGTAGCCGGCGCGCCTAATACAAAAGTATCCTGGACGGTATATGCAGAACGTAATGACGCATATATGCAATTACATCCGAAAAGTAAAAAAGCTGTGATAGAGAAAAAAGGATCTCGAAAAGGAAAATATATTACTCCAACTTTCTATGGAAAATCAAATAAACAAAAGATGTTTGATTAATAGGAGTATATAGACACCTGACAAGGAGGAATACTGATAATTTATAAAGAAACAATAGTAGGCTAAAAGATACTTCGCTGTGCTCGTGTCAGCATGGTGTGTACTTGCAAAGTTAAGTAGCTCTGCCTTCCTCTCGCTTCGCTCGTCGGAGGCACGACGAAAATACTCATAGCCAGGGCCGTTGTGTGCAATTTGAGAAATTTTATTTTTATACCAAATTTTGGTATATTTGATAAAATTAGTACTCAAATGAACAAAAACACATCAATATCACTAGGAAATTATTTTGACCAATTCGTTCAAAACCGAATAAACGAAGGAAGATTTAAAAACGTTAGCGAAGTTATTCGTGCTGGATTAAGACTTTTGGAAGAAGAAGAAAGTAAAGTGATTGCTTTGAAAAAAGCAATTCAAGAAGGAATTGACAGTGGAATAGCTCACGACTTTGACCCAAAAAAGCACCTTGAATCGCTAAAAGCGAAAAAACACTCAAATGGCTAAATATAAATTAACCAATAAAGCTGTTGAGGATTTATCAAAAATTTGGGATTACACTTTTGAGGTTTGGTCTGAACAGCAAGCGGACAAATATTACGACGGACTAATATCCACTTGTAAAGAAATCGCTGAAAATCCAGAATTAGGAAAAAATTACAATGGAATTTCAAAACAACTTTTCGGAATGAAAGCAAATCGACATATAATTTTCTACAGAACTCTGAATGAAAACTATGTTGAGATAACGAGAATATTACACGAAAGAATGGACTTAAAGACAAGAATAGCAGAATAAAAACTGCACACAACACCAGCTCCTATGAAAAGCACTAATCCCGTTCTTCAAAAATATGTAACAGAATACAATGGATTGTGCCACCCCTTTTAATTCTGCCAAGGCACGATGAGCTTCGGGTAAAAGCTTTAGTATTTTAATACTTTCCAGCACTTGTGGATGATTTTCTTTACATATTATTGTTTTGTGTTCTGTTTTTGGAAATTTCTTTACACATAAGCATATCGTGTATAGAAAGAGGATATTTTTATTCCTTTCTTTTTTTGAGGCCAGCTTTCTGATTCTCTTCTTATGGTTTTCGAAATGGGTTTTTCAATTAGCAATTAGCAATTAACAATTAACAGTTAGCAATTGGATTGTTGGATTGTGGGACTGGTGCTTACAGCCTAAAGAAAGAATTAGGTGATTTCATATTTGCAGTGTTCACTGATAAAAATGAAACATACCTTAAAAGCCTGAAATCGGTATGAAAAAAAGGGCAAGATGTTTCCTAGAAACATCTTGCCCTTACATTTACTCAACTTCTAATCAGTACATCAATTTACTAACTAATGCTTAATGAACTTTTTAAAGCCAGTACCGGTTTGGGTTTCGATAGATAGGAAATAGACTCCAGGTGTTAAGGCTGAAATATTCAATTCAGTATTTTGATTATTTATTGTGCATGTGTCAATCAATCTTCCTTGAAGATCGTAGATGCCGATATTCTTTATAACAGAAGCTGCTTGAATGTTTATTAAACCATAGGCTGGATTTGGGTATATTACAATTTTTAAGCTGTTATATTCTTCTACACCCAGCACCCTGAATGAGGTTTCTGCTTCATTGGTCTCTACCGGGAAATTGTAATCAAAGTAAATATTTGCTTTTGCGCCCACGATATCTGATATGTTTAAGTCACTTTTGGTTTTCATTTTAAGAAGGATATTTCCGTGTCCCCCTGTGTCAAGATTGATGCTTTGGAAATGAAACTCTGCTATACCATTCCTTACTATTATTTGTACGTCGTGGGAAATATTAAGTATTTGAAGAGATGTTGGGTCGAAGTCGTCAGCATCTATTTCCATAGTTACTACAACATTCTCTGCGGGGGCAGTACCCGTATTTTCAAAATTTATAATATAATGAAGATAATCTCCAATATAGTTTGTGGGCACTTCATCTCCTTGCAAACACACAATATTATTAGGATCAAAAGAGCCAATTACTGTCTGGTTAAGGGTAAAAAGATTATCGTTTGGCATTTCATCTCCAGCCACAGGGTTTATTTGGGCGTTAAGTTGTAAAACATCGCCAATATTTACTGGAGGCGTATCCATTGGACCATTTACTGCAAGAACTATCTCAACGGTTTCGGTTTGGTATGGTTGCAGGTCGGTAAAATTAAAGGTCATTGTTCCATTTCCCTGCGAATCTGGAGTTGTACTTGAAGACACAAAATCCATGGTGTCTTCGGGATAATTAAATTGAACATCGCCCGAAAGGGGTTGGTTTCCTTTATTTTTATACACTAGCAAATAGGTCGCATCAAAGCCGGGTCTTGCGTGTACAGCCGTGGCGATTACTACTTCCAGATCTGGATGAACGCCATTTGCTTCTGCGCAGAAGTCTTGGGTTACACTGCTATTATCAATAACTGGGAAATTTATATCTACAGAGGAGGGGCTAATATTGAAATAATTTGGGTTTTCCAAATTTGGCAATAGGGTGTAGGTGCCCGCCTCGCCGGCATATACATTGTAAACTCCTGCGGCATTACTGTAAGCAATTGCATTGGAAGGATTGCCATTAAATTCTATATTGAAACTCGTGTATGGTATGGTGCTATCGCCTGAATCGCATCCGTTGCCTTCATCGTCTAATTTTGTTACTCCCGTAATGGTGTTTACATCACCCCCCGGAGGGAAGGTACAATATGAAGTTACCGGATAATCGGTTCCTGCAAATTGTTGGATTTCGGTAGTTTGAAAATCATCGGCGCACACATATTGGAGGCTTGGGTTGTTTGCGGATAACCAATTTTCCATCCAGCTTCCGGGATCCATGTTTGAGCTTTCATCGCTACCGTTTTTAAGGAAGACGGTTTCCAACAATGGGTTTACTGCAATATACAGGGAAGTAAGGTTAACATTTGAACTAAGATCCAATGCGGCAATGGAGGATGAGGATACCAACAGGTTTTCCAGAGCAACACAGGAATCAATATTTATTGAAGTTAAGGGCCCCACATTTGGTGGAATGGCGGCTTGGATACTAATTGAAACTAAATTTACATTAGTTGAAAAGTCTATTGTTGCAACCTGGTTTGGGTCACTCTGAAAGCTCGTTAAATTTACAAAAGCTTCAATTCCCGTTATGTTTGCAATATTGGAAGATTGCAGCGATATTGAAGTAGTCGCCAACGCTTCGGAAACTTGGATTTCTCCATCGCTGTTTGTATCAACGCCATCACTAATCAATTCATTTTTAAATGATACGTCGGGAATGTTTACGATTTGTGCACTGGCTAAACCAGTAGTTAATAAGAGAAAGAGTAGTATTTTGTTCATAATGGTTAATTTTCAATAAATGTAATTAAGTGTTTTCAGTATTTAATAGGTGAATGAGCATACGCCAATTTTCAATTAGAATTCGCTTACATCGCTTTTAAAATGTTTTGCAAGCGTTCCCTTTTTCGTTGCGAAATGGGCAATCGGCTTCCATCTTCCATCACCACATAGCCACCGTCTTTTTTTATGTACGACCTTAAATAATTAAGATTTATTAAATGTGATTGATGAATGCGTTCAAAATTGTGTTGCGCCAAAAGCTCTTCGTATTCCTTCAAGGTTTTTGAAATCAATATGGGTTTATGATCGTTAATATAAAACTTGGTATAATTATCCTCACTTTCGCAACGTATTATATCGCTTATGTCAAAAAGATGTATTCCGTCCTGGGTTGACAGCGCTATGCGTTTAAAATTGTCTACATTTTTACGAATGTTTTCAAGCAACAAATCTATATGCGAAAAGTCGTTTTTCTTTACGACCACCGTTTCAATTTTTTCAATAACCTTTTGTAATTCTTCAGGATCTACGGGTTTCAGCAAAAAATCCAGCGCGCTAAACCTAAAAGCTTTGATTGCATACTGTTCGTGGGCGGTAATAAATACGATATTTGAGGTGATGGTTTTGTTTTTTTCGGCTACTTTTTCCAAAATATCAAATCCGGTACCATCATTCAACTGTATGTCCAAAAAGACAACCTGTGGTTGCAAGCGGTCTATCGCCTCAACGCCAGTTGCTACGCTATCTGCTTCCCCAATTATTTTTATGTTGGGTGCAAATAGGGCGAGGAGTTTTTTCATTCCCTCCCTTAAATTTTTATCGTCGTCTATTAAAATTGCCTTAATCATAAATTGTTTCAAATGCGATTAGTTAACTGCCGGTATATTGTAAAGGCAGTTTTAATTTTATTTTTGTACCGGTTATTTCATCCCCGTTTTCCATTTCCTCAATCGCTATGCTGGCTTCTTTTGAGGTGGCCTCTGAGATCATTTCCAATCGTTTTTTTATAATTCCCAAGGCCATGGATTTATGTGCCAACACCAAATCTTTCTTGTTTTTTCTGGATTGGTTTATCCCTACGCCGTCATCTACAATAGTGCACTGTAAGGATGAATTTAAAATTGAAAAGCTGATGGAAATAGTACCGCTTTCTTGCTTCGGAATAACACCATGAATGATTGCATTTTCAATAAAGGGCTGAATCAATAAAGGCGGAAGTGCCACATCGTCCTCAATGTTTGGATCTTTTGTGATGCTAAAACTGAACTTATCGTTGAACCGAAGTTGTTCCAATTCCAAATAATTTTGAAGACTTTCAATTTCCTTATCTATAGGAATAAGCGATTCCTTTGAATACTCTAAAGTCAACCGCATCAATTTTGAAAATTTTGAAAGGTATTTTATGGCGCTATCAGTACCATTTTGAACAATAAAGCTTGATATGGAGCCCAGGCAATTGAATACAAAATGTGGGTTCATTTGCAGATGTAAGGCCTTTTGCTCGTATTCTGCCAATTCTTTTTGAAGGGTGAGTGTTTTTTTTAATTGGTAGCGGTTGTAGATCAAGAAACCCATCCCAAAAAGCAATAGGCCAATCAATGCCCCAAAAAGCAATTTTAAATTGTTGCTTTTTGCCTCTTCTTTTATCAATAATTCCCGTTTTTGGTTTTCTTCCTTTTGCAGTAGTTCCTTCTTTTCAAATTCATAGTTCATAGCGGCTTCAACTGCTTTTCGCACATCGTTTTTTTTATGAAGGCTGTCTTTGGCAGTGCTATATCTTTTAAAATGAACCAGGGCTTGATCGGTATTTCCCGTTTTATAATAAATATCGCTCAGTACTTTTTCTGCTACCACCAGCTGTTCCAATACAGCAGTTTCCTTTGCCAAATTTAAAGCGTTGTTGGCGGCTTGCAGTGCTTTTGTATAGTTGTTTTGGCTGTTGTGAAATTCAGCCAAGAGAAGGTAGGTATCTGCCAAGCCAAATTTATCATTCATACCCTCAAAGGTAGTTATGGCATTTTGCCAGTTTTCCAGTGCCATTTCCGGATATGCGCGTGACTGGTAATAGGCGCCTATGCTATTGTACCATTCGCCCAATGCCCGGGTGTTGGGATAGGTATCCAAACTACTTTTTGCCGCAGTATAATATTGAAAGGCTTCATCCAATTTCCCCTCTTTATAATAAATATTTGCGATGTTGGTTTGGGTAATCCCCACGTTGGGTGCATTTAGCTCTTGCTGGATCAGCAATGCTTTTAGGAAATATTCTAAGGCTTTTTGATTGTCGGATTGTGCTTTGTAAACTACCCCAATATTATTGTAGATTTTGGCGGCTTGGCCTTTGTCCTCCAATTCTTCGTATACCCTCGCAGCCTTTAGGTAGTATTGAAGTGCCTTGGTATAATTGCTTTGTTCAGATAAAACTATACCCATGCTGCCATAGGTTCTGGCTATACCTTGGGCAATTTCATTGGAGGTTTGGGATGTTTTTGGCAGTTCTTCAAAAATAGATTTTCCCCATACAAAGTGATCCATCGCTTTTTGATAATCACCCAAAATAATATGGGCGGTACCCATATTTAGATAGGCATTTCCCATTTCTATCTTTAGCTGCTCCTGTTCCGATATTTTAAAGGCTTCTAGTGCAAACTGCAACATTTTATCGGGATCGGTGTACTTGTATTGTTGGGAAATGGCGTTATAGAGTTTTGCTTTTTCTAGATTGTTTTCCGCGGCAATAAGTTTGTTTTGCAGACTATCTATTATTCTATCCTGCGCAAGAAGATTTGTGATATTTAAAAATAGAATAACTACAATAATCAATAGCCGCATACTCGTGAATTTAATTAACGAATGTATACGAAACTAATTAATTCCCTCCAGATGATTTAGAATTTGCTTGTTTTGATTTAGAATTTGAGGCTGAGGAACAAACACCAGGATTTATTTAATTGAATTACAATACTTCAATTTTGTTGTATAATTCACGAATCCACCCCTCTCATCATTGATTTGACAACCTAAAGTCATTTTCCAAAATTATATCAGATATTCTACCTAACAAAAATCTGTGGTGTTGCTGTCTTTTGAATAGGTAGGGTTTAATTTGAAAATTTGATTGGTAGACTTTTACATGGTGGGCACAATCTCATTTAGTATTGCCTCAGTTAGTCACAATATCGGTTAGTACCAGAATCATTCGGTATGAAAGTAATATTTGGATTTAGGGACTTGCCTATATTAGGAAGGTTGACCAGTTTTTTGGTCACCGTTCTTTTAAAGTGTGTTGGGAGGTTTGGGGAAAAATAGCGCTGGGGTAATTGATTGAAATGGCAAAAATAAGCAAGGTTTGTCCTAAAAAAAGGACAAATTGCCAATTACAATAAAACAACAATTCAACTACTAATCGGCTTCCAATACCAAGGTCACTTTATTAAAATCGGCAGCACTATTGATTACCGTTCTGTAATCTTCGTAAAATTCCTTGGAAATTTTAGTGATATAATAAAATTCATCAGCAGTAATTTTTAAGATATCCCCTTCAATTTCATAAAAAGACTTGAACATAAGTACTTTTTTTCCATCCTTCGAAAAGGAATGGTCAATATTAATATCATTGGCATTGGCCACGTGATATCCCTTGGGGATTTTAATATTGATTGTGCGATAGTAGGTACGGGTGTATTCATCTTCCAAGGGCAGTTTGCGCTCCGTTTCCTGATACAGTTGCATTTGGGGGCCAATAAGTTCGCCCACTTTAAAAAGGTAGTGGTTTCCGGCTATTTCCACAAAAGCTTCCGATTCAAAATCAATAATAAACTCTATGGGCTTGACGCCAAAAAGCTCAGGTTTTGCATTGATCATTTCCACAGAATAATTCGCCCTAAGTGAAGAGAATGAATTAAATATGACTCTGGTTTGCCCCAGCGAAACTTATTTTTTTATAAAACTCAACATCTTTTGAAAAAATGAAGGAGTATTTATTTCCTCAATTTTATTTTCTTTCTCCCCAAAATTATATTCCCTTAAAAAATCGCTGTGCGATTTTGAGGAATCGTATTTACGCCTTTCGGTTTGAAGTTTGTCCAGTTTATCCTTTTGTGTGTCTATGATATTTACAAAGAGCGGAAGCATCCGCTCGTTCAATGTATTGATGGGTTCCTTTATAAAAAAACCCTCGGCGCCACTTTCAATTAGTTTTTCGCGGTCCGCTTCATATTTAAGGTTTCCGGTTATTACTACCACGGGTATTTTATTGTTATAATTTTTGGTGATTCTGATCACGTCAAAAGCATTCATGCCTATAAGATTGAAATCAGTAATAACCATATCGGGAATATAAGTTTTTAGCGCATTTATAAGGCTTATTTCGCTATCTACAAATCGTATTTCGGGATGGGCACAGATTTTCTTTATTTGTCGCTGCAACAAAAAGGAATCGGATACAAGATCTTCTACAATCAAGAAATTTAAAACATCGGGTAAGTTCATATTGGTTGGGTTGGTAATAACTGGGTAAAATTATAATCTGTTTGCCAGAAGTATTGACTTTATCCCCACAATTTTTAATCTTTTCAAGCCAAGAGTTTCATAATTACTTCTGGAAACTTAAATTTATAAAAAAAATTCACATACTAACGCTACCATTATGAAGCGAATTCGAAAAGTAGGTCTCACCAACTTTATTCTGCTTATTTCCTCACTTATTTTAGTAATCATTCTCATTGGTTTTTCATTTATCAGAAATGCTACTTCTGCAAATGAAATAGCGCATACGTGGGAGGTAAAAAGCAATATCCGCCAAATGTCCGCAACCATTTCAAAGATGGAAAGTTATGGGCTTGCCTATGAGGCTACTGGGAAAATAAAATTTAAACAAGCTTTTTTCGACGCCCAGGATGAATACGACTCGCTATTGCTATCGTTGGAAAACCTGGTTGCGGACCACGACGCTCAACTACAGCGTATGAAAGGCATTTCAACAGATATGGATGGCAAAATTCAATTATTTCAAGAGCGGATAAATACAAGAAATTATCCAGCAAATGCGCAACAGGGGGAAATAGGGCTGCACTTTACGGCGGATATTGGGCACAAACTTGAGGCGCTAGTTGAAGTGGAAAATGCCTTATTGGAAGAACGCAACCACCGTTTTTTTATTTGGAAACTAATAATTTTAAGTGCTTTGGGAATAGCCACTGTGATTGTTTTTTTAAGCCTATTTAATCTTATAAAAAAAGTGAAGCCCCTTATTGAAGAGCTACTGTCCACCCAATTGGAATTGGAACAAACCAATAAAAATATGGAGGCTGCCCTGAAGGATTTAAAGAAAATAAATATTGAGAAGGAAGAAGAAATCAAGGCGAAAGAAACAGCGATAAGTGAAGCGGAAAAATTGAATGAATCCCTTTTGGCCAAAAACCAACAACTGGATCATTTTGCATATGTGGCCTCCCATGATCTTCAGGAGCCCCTGCGCACTGTTTCCAATTACCTAGAGATATTTCAGGAAGATTTTCCGGAACGCCTGGAAGGAGAGGCTACCCTGTACTTTCAATTTATCAATAAGGCCGTGGAGCGGATGCGCAATCTAATCAGTGGCTTGCTCTCATTTTCACGTTTGGGCACTAGTGGACAAATGGAAAATATTGACCTAAACCTAACCCTTCAGAAAATTAGGGAAGACTTGATGGGTGTAATTGAGGAAAGGAATATAACCATTGAATACGAAACCATGCCAACAGTTACTGGATACAGGATTGAGATAAAACAGTTGTTCCAAAACCTAATTTCAAATGCAATAAAGTTTACCGCCCCAGAAATTCAGCCCCATGTTTCGATCAGCTTTGAAGAAACGGCCAATTATTATAATTTTCATATAAAGGATAATGGAATAGGAATACCCGAAAAGGACTTTGCCAAAATTTTTGATATGTTCAGTAGGCTTCACAGTACAAAGGACTACGAAGGGCAGGGCATCGGCTTGGCATTTTGCAAGAAAATTGTGGAGCTCCATTTGGGAAATATATGGGTAAGTTCTAAATTTGGCGAAGGTACCACGGTTCACTTCACACTAAAAAAATGAATATGAAAAAATTAAAAAATGTACTCTTGATTGATGATTCGGAAAGTGACAATTTCTATCATGCCCGCAAAATAAAACAATTAGGGATTACCGATAACATCCATATTTGTTTTAGTGGAGAGGAAGCGCTGGAGTATCTTAAAAGTGAATTGGATGGCGTACATCCGCAACCCACTTTAATTTTTCTGGATATCAATATGCCCGGTATGAATGGATGGGAGTTTTTGGAAGCGTATGAACAATTGGAAGTATCCCAAAAAGGTGAAGTAATCCTGACCATGCTCAGCAATTCCATTGACGAAAGGGACAGAATTCGGGCGCAGGAGTTTAGAAGTGTCCACGGATTTTACAGTAAACCCTTAAATGAGAAATATCTGAATAACATTTTGGAGACTCATTTTAAAGCGTATCTATCCTAAATTCTTTCAAAAAATATAGTGCCATTTACGCTATGCCATATTTGGAAAAAATTAAAGCCTAAATTTTTTTACCGGCACCTATTTTCTAAAGAAAAACGTAACAACACTTATGATTTCGGAAAAGCTGGATTAGCTTTTATTTCCTGTAGCTGTAAGGTATGACGTGCCGTATGCCCCGCTAAAAAGAGAAAATTTTGATAAGCATCCACAATGCCGGCAGGCGATTCGGAAACGTGGTCGCGAAGAGCGGCATCGGGAGTGTTATTCAGTAGTTCCAAAATTGCTGCCCGACCTGCCTTTAGCTCTTCCATGGCGGCTTCCGGGGAAGTGTACTTTCCTTCTGGTGCCAGTTCTGCGGGAGCTTTAAATTTTGTACTTCTGTCGGTAACCATTTCTACAATTTTTTCATCAGTATGTATCGGCGCTCCCATTTCCTCAATATTTGAAGGAGCGGCCAATCCAGCTTGTATACGATCGTAAAGCATTTTTTCTGTCAATATAATATGCTCCAAACATTGGCTTACAGACCAGCTTTCGGGTGTGGCCTTAAAAGCCATTTGTGTTTCATTGAGCCCTGCAATGTCCTTTTGTAATTCGGCCTCTGTGGATGCATAATAATCTAGCAGATATTGCTTGTTATTTTGTGCCAATGCTATGGATGTGGCAAAAAGCAATAGGAAAAATGCGACTTGGTTTCTCATGGTTATATGATTGTTAGTGTTTTATAAAAAAATCTAAAGTAAATCTAAGAATTGTTTTCTGAATTTCTATGGGAGAAACACTACAAAAGTGTGGGGAATTTTGACATACGTATTTCTCATTTCTCATTACCAATTACTCACTAAAATCCAGTATTGTTTAAAAATTAAACTTTATTTTATTTTCCTCTCATTTTGCCGTTTACTTTAGTTGTGCATGGTTAAAAGAATTAAGCAAATATTACTTTGGCTCGCACTCGCCCTCTGCAAAGTACGTAAGTCCAGCCCGCCCAGCAGCACAAGGATTGCTATAAGTTTTGCCATCGCAGCCGCACACGGGATTGTATTCCATGGTGCAAGGGCCATCGCTTATTTTGGATTCGTCGATACAAGGAATAGTTTTTCCCGCGCCGCAAGAAGACAATGCCAACATCCCCATTAAAAGCAGGGATGTGGCAAAAGAAGTTTTTTTATATAAAGGAGCCATAGTTGTAAGTTTTTTATAGCTACTAAAATACGCTAAACTTGCATAACATAGAGAAGTGAGTTGCTTAATTTTTTCACTGTTATAAAGTACTTATCTTTTGGTTTCTGCTGAATTGTGAATTCACCGATTACACAATTCAACAACTCCACAATTAAACGTTTTCCTCATTAGAAAAATTAACCATCCAATTAATCCCAAACCTATCGCGGAGGGAACCGAAATAGTCGCCCCAAAACTGGTCTGCCATAGGCATTTCAACTTCGCCTCCTTCTGATAATTCCTTAAACAAACGGTCGGCTTCTTCCCTGCTATCTGGGTGGATGCTTACGTAGGTGTTATCACCAATCTTAAAAGGCCCATTGCCGAACCCCGGCATAATATCTGAGCCCATTAATACCTCCCCGCCAATGGGAAGTGAAACGTGCATTACACGGTTTTTGTGCTCCTCTGCAAGCGGAGGCATTTCATCACATCCCGGCATATCGCCAAAGCGCATCACGCCTTGCCCAGCAAATTCGCCACCAAATACTTTTTTGTAATGATTGAATGCTGCTTCACAATTTCCGTCAAAGTTTAGATACGGATTTAATTTAGTTGCCATAATTTTTTGGTTTTAAGTGTTTAATAATTAATTTTTTTATTTATTTCATAACTCATTCCTTTCAAGCCGAGCAATTTGCGCATCATCCTATTTGCCCCAGTAAATAATCCTCGCGCCCAATGCACATGCCAATCATGTTGAGCACATTTTCCTCTACGAAAGGTACGTCGATTCCAAAAGAAAATTCTTTCGAAAGTTGTTCATCCGTTACTTCCAAAAGTTTTTGATAAACTTTTGGGGAAATATCCTTGAAATCTTTCCGCAACGCTCTTGGCTCTTGGCTCTTGGCTTTTGGCTTTTCGCTATTCGCTACAACGCATTAATAATATTCTTCAATTGATGATTATGCCTCTCCGTATGAATAGTATTGAAACCAAGCCATTCCTGTCGTGTAAAAGGTCCGCTACCAGGGATTTCGGCATCCAGACACGTTTTGGAAAGGTCCATGGTCTGGATAGCTTCCCGTTGTTCTTCGATGCGTTCTTGTAGGGAAGATAGTAAGCGTTCCTTTTCAATGTATTTGGTTGTAGGCAATACCATTTCTGGGGAGTTCATTTTAATGGTGAAGTCCTTAAATGCCTTTTCTATCTCAGGGAGTTTGGCCACTGGGTCACGATCGGTATCTTCCACATTTCCATTAAGAACGTTCTTTATATTATACGATTTGTACAAATGGTTACCCAATTGCCCGGCTGTCCAGCTTCCTGTAAAAGGAACGGTGTTCAGTTGTCTTTCATTTAAAGAGGAAAGCTGTTGCGTTAGCTTTTCCGTTGCGGCGTCAAATCGGTTTAATAGTTCAGTATTCATAGCTTTCATTTTTTATTATTGTAAAGATAAGTAGCAATTTCTACAGAACAGAGGTGCATTTGCGCCAATGTAATGGGTTGATTGCGACATTGTTTTGGATTATATTTGTTTAATTACTAGGAGTTAGCGAATAGCGAATAGCGAAGAGTGAAGAGGAAACTTGAAGTGCGAAAAAAAATTCTAATAATCCAAATATCTAACTATCCAAATATCTAATCATCCCACAGTCCAAAAATCCAACAACCCAAAATGAAACATATATCAATTCTAGTCCCCGAAGGCAATTCCAGTCTTAGCAATCTGGAGGCAACGCATAAAATGTTCAATATGGCGAATGATTTCCTTGTGGGAATGGGAAAGGAGCCAGCGTTTAGGACCCAGCTCGTGGCCACACATAAGGACGCGCGATTAAGCAACGGAATATTCACTATTATTCCGGACGCTACCATTGCGGAAGTAAAACAAACCGATTTGGTGATCATTCCAGCGATCCACGGCAATTACGAAAAGGTAGTTGAAACCAATAAGGAATTCATTCCTTGGATAGTGAAACAATATAAAAATGGGGCTGAGGTTGCCAGTCTTTGTATTGGAGCCTTTCTGCTTGCGAGCACGGGTTTGCTGAATGGTAAAAACTGCGCCACGCATTGGATCGCGGCAGATGAATTCAGGAAAATGTTCCCCCAAGTAAATTTGGTGGACGATAAAATAATCACGGACGAACAAGGACTTTACACCAGCGGTGGGGCTTATTCCTCTTTAAACTTGAATCTCTATTTGGTTGAAAAGTTTGCGGGCAGGGAAATGGCGGTGCTTTCATCCAAAGTTTTTGAAATAGACATTAACCGGAATAGCCAAAGCCCTTTTATAATCTTTAAAGGCCAGAAAAACCACGATGATGATGAGATATTAAAAGTGCAGGAATTCATCGAAAAGAATTTCCAGGAAAAACTAAATGTGGACGACCTTTGTGCCGATATGGCGTTGAGCAGAAGAACGTTTGAAAGACGCTTCAAAAAAGCAACCAGCAATACGGTAGTAGAATATATGCAGCGCGTAAAGGTAGAAGCCGCCAAAAAAGAATTGGAGAGCGGACGTAAAAATGTAAACGAAGTAATGTATGATGTAGGTTATAACGACCCTAAAGCCTTCCGCGATGTATTTCGAAAAATAACAGATATGACGCCGCTGGATTATATGAATAGATACAGCAAAATTACAGAAACACAAATTTAACAGGTTTTCCCTCTTCGCTAAAGAGCTTCTGTTTAAAGTTAAAATCTGTTAGGATTGGATAATATTGTTGCTTCAAATGATTAAAAAAATGTTAGTTACTGAAGTTCCTCGCAATAAAAACCCTGATTGTGCAATGTAGTGCTAATAGTTTCAGCCTTCAACAAATGGGTTTCCACCCGGAGAATGTTGTCGCAATCCTCCAGGTCGAAATTCCAATCGCCGTTTTGGCGAATCAATTTGTTCAGCAATGGCCGAAGTTGTTTCACCTCCTCATTTGCTGAAACCGATGTTTTAAAAACCAGTACCATATTATCTTTCATAAAAAGCGGGTGGTTCAATGCCAAGGGAGCGCAAGTACACAAAACCTTGCCCACGGTGGTGGATTTCATTGTCTATAAAATAAAGGATGGAGGAGATAACGGTGCCTTGGTACATCCCAAACAACAAAATGTTTTCTTGAAAACGTGCCACGGGAATCTGTGGCCAAAGCGTGTTTATCTGTTCTGTAGCCTCGTCCCAAAGTTCTAATATTTTGCCTATGGAATGACGGTAACCATGGCTTTTAATGGCGCTGGCGATACTAGAACCCCAACAATCATTAATTTCTTCTGCTTTTGGGTTTTTCAGTTGCCTTTTGCCTATTTCACTGCGCTTGTTCTGGATTGGGGGCCGACTGGTGTCTTTCTGGCTATAGCCTTAGCGGAGTCTCTTATCGCAATTATTGCTATTATTTGGTTTAAAAAAGGGAAGTGGAAACTGATAAAGGTTTAGTTTTATAAGGCTTTATCGGCTTAATGGATTATTTTTGCACTCCCTTAAACAATTCAATATAATGAAAAAGACTTTTGACGTACTGATAGAAATTCCCAAAGGCAGCCGCAACAAATACGAATACGACTTCAAATTGAAAAAAATCCGTTTTGATAGGATGCTTTTCAGCAGTATGATGTACCCAGCAGATTATGGTTTTATCCCTGAAACTTTGGCACTTGACGGCGATCCACTGGATGTTTTGGTAATGGGTGGCGAACCCACTTTTCCAATGTGTGTAGTTGAAGTTAAACCTATTGGTGTTTTCCATATGGCAGATGAGAAAGGACCAGATGAAAAAGTAATTTGCGTACCTGTTTCAGACCCAATCTGGAGTCGTTTAAACGATTTAAGCGATATGAACCAGCACACCTTAAAAGAAATTGAACACTTTTTTCAAGTGTATAAAGATCTTGAAAAAAAACGTGTAGATGTTGGCGGATGGGGTGACGCCGCTGAAGCTATTGAAATATACAACCTATGCGTAAAGCGTTATAAGGAAACGCCAGAAGTACAGGGGCATTTCAGTATATAATTAAAATACATAAGACGCTAGGACGTAAGACCTAGGGCGGAAATAGTACGTATTCTTTGGTCGTATGCCATAGGTCTTATCGTCCTGCGTCATTTTCTTGTTTCGTATCCCAAACCATTTCCCTATTTTTGCAGTCGCAAATTTGAAACCAATCTAAATTAATTAAATAATGGAACAGAACATTATATTTATTCCTATTGCACTTGCCGTACTAGGCCTTTTGTTTATGCTCGTTAAAATGAGTTGGGTGAAAAAGCAACCCGCCGGTAGCGACCGTATGCAGTTCATTTCAAAAAGTATTAAAGAAGGCGCCTTGGCATTTCTAAATGCAGAATATCGTCTGCTAGTTGTATTTGCAGTGATTGCCGCAGTACTATTGTTTGTGGTTTCCCAATTAGTCCCATCCACCAGTTGGATGATTGTACCCGCCTTTATCTGTGGAGCAATCTTTTCAGCTTTGGCCGGAAACATTGGGATGCGTATTGCCACAGATGCTAACGCGCGTACTGCCGAAGCAGCAAAAACCAGCCTTCCGCAAGCCCTTAAAGTATCCTTTGGCGGTGGTACTGTTATGGGTCTAGGTGTTGCAGGACTTGCAGTATTGGGATTGAGCTTGTTTTTCCTATTCTTTATCGGCCAATTTATTGGGACCGATCCTTTGAATTTTTATGATGAAATGACCATCGTTCTTGAAGCCCTTGCAGGTTTCTCCCTAGGAGCGGAGAGTATTGCCCTGTTTGCCCGTGTGGGTGGGGGTATTTACACAAAAGCTGCCGACGTGGGTGCTGACCTTGTAGGTAAAGTGGAAGCTGGGATTCCTGAGGATGATCCTCGTAACCCTGCGACCATTGCCGATAACGTTGGTGATAACGTAGGTGACGTAGCAGGTATGGGCGCTGACCTTTTCGGAAGTTATGTAGCTACTGTGCTTGCCGCAATGGTGTTGGGTAATTACGTAATTCGCGATATGTCTTTGGATATGCCGTTTACAGATGGTTTTAACAATATGGGGCCAATTCTTTTGCCAATTGTAATTGCAGGTGTAGGTATTCTTGCCTCAATAATAGGTACGTTTTTCGTGAGTATTAAAAACAACGAAGCAAAAGAATCCCAAGTTCAAAAAGCTTTGGATACCGGTAACTGGGCAGCGATTATCTTAACGCTTATCGCTAGCTGGTTCTTGATAGACTGGATGCTTCCAGAAACTATGAATATGAAATTTTTCGGCGAAGGCTATAAAACCATCGCTTCCATTAATGTGTTCTGGGCTGCCTGTATTGGTCTAGCTGTAGGGGCACTTATTTCTTTCGTAACTGCATACTATACAAGTCTTGGTAAAAAACCAGTACTCGATATCGTAAAGAATTCTTCTACTGGAGCAGCTACTAATATTATTGCTGGTCTTGCAGTAGGAATGAAATCTACCTTTGCTTCTGTAATTCTTTTTGCAACTGCAATTTACGGTTCATACGAACTTGCAGGTTTCTACGGAGTTGCTTTGGCTGCTTCGGCAATGATGGCTACAACAGCTATGCAGCTTGCTATTGATGCTTTTGGCCCTATCGCCGATAATGCAGGTGGTGTTGCCGAAATGAGTGAACTGGATCCACAGGTACGTGAGCGTACCGATGTATTGGATTCCGTTGGAAATACTACTGCAGCCGTTGGTAAAGGTTTCGCAATCGCTTCTGCTGCATTAACAGCTTTGGCTCTGTTTGCCGCATATGTAACCTTTACGGGTATTGACGGTATAAACATTTTCCGTGCAGATGTACTTGCAATGTTGTTTGTGGGTGGAATGATTCCGGTGGTATTCTCTGCAATGGCAATGAAATCTGTGGGTAAGGCCGCTATGGAAATGGTTCAGGAAGTACGTCGCCAGTTCCGTGAAATTCCAGGTATTATGGAAGGTACGGGAACTCCTGAGTACGCAAAATGTGTTGATATTTCTACAAAAGCTGCTTTGAAGGAAATGCTCCTTCCAGGTTTGCTTACTATTATTACTCCAGTTATTATCGGTCTTGTATTTGGTGCCGAGCCGCTTGGAGGATATATGGCCGGAGTTTGTGTGAGTGGTGTGATGTGGGCTATTTTCCAGAATAACGCGGGCGGTGCTTGGGACAACGCTAAGAAGTCTTTTGAAGCCGGTGTAATGATCAACGGCGAAATGACCTATAAAGGTAGTGATGCTCACAAAGCTGCTGTAACGGGTGATACCGTGGGAGATCCGTTTAAGGATACTTCGGGCCCTTCAATGAATATCTTGATTAAACTTACCTGCTTGGTCGGGTTGGTTATCGCTCCAATCCTTGGAAACCACGGCGATGTGGCAATGGCTACTGAAACCTCTTCCGAAGAAGTTTACTTTATTGATGCCGAGGGCAACAAAACCATCCTTACCGAGAAGCAAGTGGAATACCTTGAAAACGGTGAAAGCAATGCTATAGAAGGTGGAGAAAACCTAAAAAACAAAACCGAGACTGTGGTTGAAATGTTGAAAAACGATAACAATGATCAAGTAACTGCCAACGTAACCATCATAAGAACAGTTGACGGTGTTGAAACTACCGAAACAAAAACCTTTACAGGCACCGAAGAAGAAGTTCGAGCCCAATTGAAGGACGTAGAGGGAATGAAAATTAAAATAAAGGATAAAGAATAATTTCTTTTCTTAAATAAAAAAACCCTGCCGATAGGCGGGGTTTTTTTATTTATAAAATTTACTATCTTGGTGCTGCTATGAATTATCACGACATTGTTACTTTGGCTATTGCCTTTGGGTTGGGAATGCTGGTAGGGCTCCAAAGGCAAAAAAGCGACCACGAAATGGCCGGTGTGCGTACCTTTACCCTCATTTCGGTAATGGGGGTCATTTCGGCTTTTTTGGCCCGCGACTTTGATAATCCCTATCTACTTCCCGTTCTAGGAATGTGTATAACTGCCCTGTTAGTTACTGCGAATGTCATAAAACTCAAAAAATTGAACGATACCGATGTCGGTCAAACCACTGAGGTAGCCGCCTTACTTATGTTTGCCGTGGGCGCTTATTTGGTTATGGGTGATAGGATTGTGGCAGTTATAGTGGGAGGGTCTATGGCCATTCTGCTATACGTAAAGGAACGTCTCCACAATTTTATTGAAAACCTCAAGGAAAAAGACCTAGCTGCCATTATGACCTTTGCGGGGATTTCCTTGGTAATTCTTCCGCTCTTGCCCAATAAAACCTATGGACCCTTCGATGTGTTGAATCCACAAAATATTTGGCTAATGGTAACATTGATTGTAGGCATAAGCGTTGTGGGTTATTTCATATATAAATTTGTTGGCAAGAAGGTGGGTATTATTTCTAACGGAATTTTGGGCGGTCTTATTAGCAGCACTGCTACTACCGTAAGCTATGCCCGAAAAACCAAGGATGCGGAAGCTATTAATAAAATGGCGGCATTTGTTATTACCGCTGCCTCTGCGGTTGCCTTGATAAGGGTTTTGGTTGAGGTAGGCGTGGTAATTCCAGAAAAATTGCCAGAAATAATATTACCGCTTATAACGGTCTTTGTACTTATGGCGCTGCTGTGTGTCGGCTTGTTTTATATTATAGCCAAAAATGGCGAGAACGAAAAAATGCCCGAACCCAAAAATCCGGCGCAATTCAAAAGTGCCTTGATCTTTGGACTTTTATATGGCGGTATTTTATTGGCAGTGGCTTTTACGAAGGAGGAATTTGGAAATGAGGCACTATATGTAGTCGCAATTATCAGCGGGCTAACCGATGTGGACGCCATTACACTTTCCCTTTCACAATTGATGAAAGGTGGTGGGCTTAATACTTCCACTGGTTGGCGTCTTATTTTACTTGCTACGCTTTCCAATCTACTCTTTAAAGGAATTATGGCAGCCGTTCTTGGCACGCGTCAATTAGCCAAGTGGATTGGTATTTCTTTCGGGATAACCATCACGTTTGGATTATTGTTAATGTGGCTTTGGCCAGAAGCTTGGCACCTATAATTGCGTATGTTCAAAAAAGACCCGATTCAAATTGTTGCCTTTCACAGTTACGGCACTGCGAGCCATCTGTATATAAAAGGCAGGGCAATACAGGATGAAGGTATCGACCTTTCCAAGACTGGCTTTTTCAATCTGCTTTGGAACAGTTGGAAACGTTTTGAAACCGATAAGGTAAAAAATGCCAAACTCATCCTTTCACTCGCAGATGGAAGGACACTGGAAACAGTTACAGATTCCCAGGGGTATTTTTTAATTGATGGAACTATTAAAAACTTACTTCCTTTAACGGATGCCGAAGGTTGGCTTCATTACTCTATTTCATTCGCAGAAGAAATTAAGGGAAGAAAAATTCAACAGAATAATAGTTTTAAAGGTGAAATCTTAATCCCTTCCCAAGAAGCAAAATTTGGTGTTATCAGTGATATAGACGATACCATTCTCCACACGGGGCTCACTTCATTTTTTAAATGGGCGGTGGTTAAAAACACTTTTTTTAAAAGAGCCGAAAAGCGAATTCCCTTGGAAGGGGCAGCAGCATTTTACCATCAATTGCACGATGGAAAATCGGGAAGCGAGTGCAATCCGGTTTTCTATGTAAGCCACAGCCCGTGGAATCTGTACCGTTATTTGGAAGTATTTCTTCAGAAGAACAATTTTCCGAAAGGCCCCATTTTGCTCCGTGATTTTGTAAATCCCTTTGCCAAAAAGTACAAACCGGAAAAGCCGCAAAAACAAAAGGAAATTATAAATATCCTTAAAACGTATCCCAAATTGCCATTTGTATTGATAGGTGACAGCGGCGAACACGACCCTGATATTTATATTGAAATTGCCGAAGCGCATCCAGAACGTATTCTGGCCATTTATTTGCGAAACGTTAATCACAAAAAGAAAATGCTTCGCGTAAAGGGTCTTTTTGAAAAGTATGAAACCGTGCCCGTACTATTGGTTGAAAACAGCAAAGCAGCCATTGCCCATGCTAGAGAATTTGGTTTTATTCAGTAAGGCTTTTAAAGTAGTCATAAATAGCCAGTTGCGACTGCACTTCATTTTCTGAATTTTTTACATATTCATTCTTTTGTTCGGCATCAATAATTCGGGCTTTTACATTGTCGTTCAACTCTAAATTTATAATGTCCCGAATGGTCTTTTGATGGTCTTCATCCAGTATGGGCGTTACTACCTCAATGCGGTGGGTCAAGTTGCGGGTCATCCAATCTGCCGAACCAATGTAAACTTGTTCGTCGCCATCGTTTCCGAAAATATAGATTCTTCCGTGTTCCAAAAATCGATCCACGATACTGGTAATGTAAATATTTTCACTCTGGCCTTCAATTCCCGGAACCAATGAACACATTCCGCGTATTAATAATCGCACTTCTACCCCTGCGTTACTGGCCTTGTAGAGTTCTTTTATCATGCCCTCATCTTGTAGGCTGTTCATCTTTAAAATAATCAAGCCTTTTTTTCCCGCATTAGCAAGGGCAATTTCCTTTTCCACAAGTGCGGTAAACCTTTCCCGCGTTGTAAATGGTGAAACCAATAATTGTTTGGTTTTAGGTACAATCATGTCTCGTTCCAAGACCATGAATACTTTTTTAAGGTCTTTGGTTATTTTCTTATGCGCGGTCATCAACCCAAAATCTGTGTAAAGGGTAGCGGTATTTTCGTTGAAGTTGCCAGTGGCAATGTAGGCGTAGCGTTTGGTTTTCTCACCTACTTCCCTTTCCATATAGAGTATTTTGGAATGCACCTTTATATCTGGATAACTATATATAACACGGGCACCATTTTTTCTGAAAATTGCGCCCCATTTTAAATTGTTGTGTTCGTCAAAGCGCGCCTTCACTTCTATAAAAACCGTTACGTCCTTTCCGTTTTTGGCGGCTAGGGCAATGGCATCGTTCAAATCAGACTCGTCCGCGGCACGGTAAATCGTGATTTTTATGATTTTGACCTGTGGATCATTTGCCGCTTCCTGCATCAGTTTGATTACCGGTTTAAAACTTTGATATGGGTAATGCAGCAATTGATCTTTTTTATCGATTGCTTCAAACATAGAATCGCAGTTTGCCAAAACAGGATGGGGGAGCGGTGGGAGCTTTTGGTTGGACAGTTTCTTCTGTGTTGGGTTGGGAAACTGCATAAAATCCTTAAAATTATGATAGCGTCCACCCAAGACCACATCGGTATGGTTAACGTCCAAGGCCTTTTTTAATATTTCCCTGAAGTCCTGCGGCATTTCAGGGTCTATCAAAACCCGTGTAGCCTGACCGGTGTCGCGTTTGGGAAGTGCTTCCTTTATTTTTTCCATCAAATTGCCGGAGAATTCGTCTTCAATATAAAGTTCAGCATCACGGGAAATTTTAAGGGAATGGAAAGCCGTATCCCTTTCTGTAGAAAACTCTTTTTGAAGATTGTATTTGAGAATGTCATCAATAAAAGTGATATTAAACTCTTTATTATTTTCTGAAGGAAATACAAAAAAACGTGGCTCTGTATCCGGAATTTCCACCATTAAAAATTTGTCTTCCGCGGTTTGGGCAGCCAAGTAAAGCCTTTCGTTTTTAACAAATACAGATTGCGTTTCCGTACAGGGATTGCAACTTATTTCGGTAATCTGTTTAAGACTTTCCTCATAGTATTCGGTTGCAATTTTTTGTTGTTCTTCAGAAAAATCCTCGTGACGGATGAGGTGAATTCCCTCGGAAGCCAATTGCGGAATTATTTCTTCATTGAAAATTCTGCCGAATTCATTTTGTTGAATATCTACCTGCGCTTTGATTTCCTTTAAAACCTTATTGGGTTTGGTGATCAACTTTTTCCGAAGCGGTTTTTCAATGTTTTTTATTTGTCGGATGTCTGAAACCCGAACCCGGAAAAATTCATCCAGATTGGATGAAAATATTGCCAAAAACTTGATACGCTCGTAAAGCGGATTGCGCGCGTCTGCCGCTTCTTGCAAAACACGGTGATTAAAGCGAAGCCACGAAAGATCGCGGTGGTAAAATTTATTGTTGTAGAGTGATGCCATAGTATATATGGCAAAATAATGGTTTTACAGATAGGATACTGTAAGGGAAACGTTAAGGTTTAAAACAGCCCGTGAAGTTCCGCATCTATCTTGTTGATTACCTGGCCTAAATGCTCGGGGTCGTCCACAAAATTTATGTTATCCACGTCAAAAATAATAAGGTTTCCTTTGTCATAATTATGAATCCACGCTTCGTAACGTTCGTTCAAGCGACTTAAATAGTCAATGCTAATAGAATTCTCATAATCGCGCCCACGCTTGTGTATTTGATTTACTAAATTCGGAATGCTGCTGCGTAAATAGATAAGGAGGTCTGGCCCTTCCGTAACACTTTCCATTAAATCGAAAAGCGAACGATAGTTTTCAAAATCGCGATTGGTCATCAAGCCCATGGCGTGTAGGTTTGGAGCAAAAATATAGGCATCTTCGTAAATAGTGCGATCTTGAATTACGTTCTTACCTTTTTCACGAATTTCGAGAATTTGACGAAAGCGGCTGTTCAAAAAGTAGATTTGCAGGTTGAATGACCACCGCTCCATTTGGTTGTAAAAATCGTCCAAATAGGGGTTGTCTTCCACATCTTCATAATGGGCCTGCCATTTGTAATGTTTTGCCAATAAACGTGTAAGGGTGGTTTTTCCGGAACCTATGTTTCCTGCAATTGCAACGTGCATAGCTATTTTTTAGTTGGGGTGGTTAGTTTAAAAGTGTGCAAATTTTTGCCGTCATAAATATACAGGAAATCATTGGTAAGCTGCAAGTCCTTAATTGTTATTTCGGGTAATTTCAGCTGAACGGTTGTGTGGGTTATTGTTTCATTTCGTCTAGCAAAATCAGGGAGGTAATACAGTGAATTTTCTTTTAAAGCAATTAGGTTTTCATTCTGCTGAATAATTTTCTCGTAACCATCTGAAGGTATTTCATTGAGAATACTTCCATAGATATTGAAGGCGCGCAGTTTTTTTTCAGTCAGTGTAAAACAGTAATTAAAGTTGCTTGCCTGCGAAAGCAATTTTCCCGGAAAGGGTTGCGAAACTACGGTCTGCAATTTAGAGCCGTAATTATACATTTCCAATTGCTGCGTATCTACATTGAAAAGCCAAAGGCTGTTGTTTCCGGCATTGGTAGCTGTGCTTACGTTTAAAAACTGTGGCAGGTTGTTAAAATTGATGCGCTCTATTTCATTAAGTTTATTGTCCAGCATCACCACCGTGTTTGTATCTTGAAAAAAGGCAATTACTTTGAGTGGATTAATAATATCTACTGAAGTTATTCGCCCCAACTGCAGATCATTAAAAAGAAAAAGCCCATCGGGACCTTGCTTGTGCAGCACACGGTCTTTAATGAAATAAGCGTTCTTGTAATTGTCAAAACCAATAAACCTATCGGCAACAAAAGGAACTTTGCTCTCAAGAGTAACGCTTTGGGCAATGCCAAGTTGGCAAAAGAGCAAAAAAAGAAAGACAAGCTGTTTCATCTGTATTAGATATTTAAGAAAATAGGAAGATGGAATGCCACAACATACATCTTCGTTCAGGATTTACAATCTGTTAATGGCATTTCATAAAATTGGCAAGTTACAAAATGAACGTTTTATTTAAACGGAAAATAATGTAACAGATTATAACTTGGTTCGTCTTAGTGGTAATGGACAGCAATTTGTTCAAACAAATTAAACTAATTTTAAACATTTCAATCAAAGTGTCTTAACTTTGACATTTACCATCAAAACATTTTTTATGATACGATATATTTTAATAGCTCTATTATTTTTCTCCTTTACCACCAATGCCCAAAACATTAGCGGCCAAGCCTATTATGAATCTAAAACCACGGTAGATATGGATGCTCTTGGCGGAGGTAGTGAAATGAGCGAGGAGATGAAAAAAACCGTCGCCCAAATGATGAAAAGTGCTTTGGAGAAAACCTACATTTTAACTTTCAATAAAGAAGAATCAATATATAAAGAACAGGAAAAGCTGGATGCCGCACCTATGAATCCCGGATTTAAGATGATGATGAGCAGCTACACACCTGGTGCTCAATATAAAAATCTGAAAACAGGGCAAATTGTGGAAGAGAATGAATTTTTCGGAAAACAATTTTTGGTAACCGATTCAATCCAAAATTTGGATTGGCAAATAACCAAGGAGTCCAAAACCATCGGTCAGTACATCGCTTTTAAGGCCACGGCTGTTAAAAAAGTAGATCCTAACGATTACAGCATGGCGCGCCCAAAAAAGAAGGACGAAAAAGAAAATGCTGAAGTAAAAAAAGATTCTACGCAACCACAAGACCCGATGGATATGATTGAAATTCCCGAGGAAATTGAGGTTACGGCTTGGTTTACCCCACAAATTCCCGTGAGCAACGGCCCCGGGGAATATGCCGGACTGCCAGGACTTATTTTGGAGCTAAATGTATACAGAACCACACTATTGTGTTCCAAAATAGTGATGAACCCCAAGGAAGCTGAAAAAATTGAACCACCCAAAAAAGGAAAAGAAGTAACCCGCGAGGAATATGTAAAAATCGTAAAAGAAAAAACAGACGAGCTTCGTGAAAACTTTCAAAATCGTGGGGGCAATGGACGTCGCGGGGGAGGATTTTAATTAGAAATGCCACTTTGTACATTTTGTGAAAACTTCCGTTTTTTATGTTTAAACCATTCCCTTTCCCATTAAATCGAATGAAATTTCAATGAATAAATTCATTACAATTTTTTACTTGCTTTTCTCCTTTTCACTTTCGGCCCAAAGCATAAAAGTAAAAGGAACCATAAAAGACAGCATTGGGAATCCGCTGGAATTTGCCAATGTTATTGCGTCCATAAAATCTTCGGGAGCCACAGAATCCTACGGAATCACAAACTACCAAGGGCGTTATCAACTCGATCTTCCGAAAGGAAATACGTATATTTTAAGAGCAAGCTTTCTGGGATATGAAACAAAGGAGCAAACCGTTAATGTTACCGCTAATTCGGAAAATATTGATTTGGATTTCATTTTAAATCCACAGGAAGACCAATTGGACGATGTGGAAATTGTCTACGAAATGCCGGTAACCGTAAAAGGCGACACCATTGTTTACAATGCTGATAGTTTCACAAACGGAGATGAAAGAAAGCTGGGCGATGTAATGAAGAAACTTCCCGGCGTTGAGGTAAACGATGAAGGTGAAATTCAAGTAGAGGGCAAAACCGTGAGTAAAGTAATGGTTGAGGGAAAGGATTTCTTTGATGGCGATAGTAAGCTAGCCACAAAAAACATTCCCGCCGATGCCGTTGATAAAGTGGAGGTTTTAAGAAATTATAACGAAGTAGACCAAATGCGCGGCCTTGGCAACGATCGAGACAATGTGGCCATAAACATTAAACTGAAAGAAGGGAAGAAAAATTTTTGGTTTGGAGAAGTTACTGCCGGCGCAGGAATTGCCGATGAATACGGTGACGATAACGGACGCTATTTGGTGCATCCGAAGCTCTTCTATTACAGCCCGAAATACAGCATCAATGTAATTACCGATTTCAACAATATTGGGGAGGTACCGTTTACGTTTCGCGATTATTTCAACTTTACGGGTGGGTTTAAAAACTTTAACAAAGGTGGTGGAACCAGTTTTAGAATTAGCGATAGCGACCTCGGTTTTGCTGTTTCGCAAAACGATCGTGCAAAAAGTATCGATGCAAAATTTGTTGCTGGAAACTTCAGCTATGCCGTGAACGACAAACTGGATATCAGCGGCTTTGGAATTTTGAGCGACAATAAAACAAATATCGTCAACAATAGTATTCGCCAATATATTTTAACGGGAATCACAGAAAATACAAATACCGAAAACGACCAGCGCAACCAATTGGCAATGCTGAAATTGAGCAGTACCTATAAACCGAATGTAAATTTTCAGCTGGATTACGACGCGCTTATCAAAACTTCAAAGCAAACGGAGGACGATGCCACCATTTCAATAGTGGGAGGCAATCAAAACGACATTTCCGAAGTGAAGGAAAACAAGCCATTTTCCATAAATCAAACGGCGAACGCTTATTATACTTTAAACGACAAAAATATCTTTGCTGCGGAAGTCCAGCATTTATACCAGAACGAAGATCCGTTTTACCAAGCGGTGCAGGATGATGTTCCCTTTCGCGGCGTTTTCACCGAGATAGACGAAATGGATCCCTTCAATAGCGATGCCGATATGTTTGACCCTTTGGAGCAATCGGACCGATACAACATCAACCAAAATAAAACAGTGAAAAGTAACAAGTTGGATGCAAAGGTTGATTATTACTATGTTCTCAACAATGTGAGCAATTTAAATTTTACGGTTGGAACTACCTATAGCCACCAAAAATTCAATTCTTCAATTTTCCAGGTTTTGGATAATGCCAACCAAAATGATTTTACCGATAATGATTTCAATAATGATGTAACCTATACTTTTACCGATGCTTTTTTTGGACTTCATTATAAGTTGAAAAGCGGGAAATTTATCTTTAATCCGGGCGTTACGCTTCATAATTATAATCTGAAAAACGAGCAATTGGGCGCCACTTCCACTCAAAACGATTGGAGGGTTCTGCCCGATGTGAATGTGGTTTTGGAATTGAAGAAAAGTGAAAATTTGCGTTTTAACTATGCAATCACTTCAGAATACAGCGATGTTAATAATTATGCCGAAGCCTACGTTTTCAATAATTACAACCGTCTATTCCGCGGAAATCGGGAACTGGAAAATTCGCTTTCGCACAGTTATAATTTAACCTATTTCAGTTTTAATCTTTTCAACTACACCAACATTGGCGGAAATTTAAGTTATACCCGACGCATCGACGCAATCAAGACGGATACAGATTTGGTGGGAATAAGCCAAGTGAGCAGAGCCATTAATTTTGACAGCAATTTTCCCGACGAAACGTTTTCAGCCGTGGGACGGTTTAGCAAAACAATTAAGAAGGTACAGTTCAAGCTTGATGCGGCCGTTTTCTTGAGCAAGACTAACAATATCATTAACGGGGAAATCCGCGCAAGTGAAAGTTTTACGCAGAATTATAACGCCAGTGTCTTAAGCAATTTCAAGAGTTTTCCAAATTTTGAAGTGGGCTATCGCTTTATGAAAAACGATTACGACAACGGCGGTTCCACCCAGATATTTTTTACAAATCGCCCGTATGCCAATGTAAATATTCGGTTTTTGAAAAACTTCAATCTTTTTGCGGAGTGGGATTATTACAATTATACGAATCAGGCCAAAACGATAGAGAACAGCTACTCTTTCTTTAACGCAAATCTCTATTACCAAAACGGCGAAAGTCCGTGGGAATTTTCTGTGCAGGCCACCAATATTCTCGATACCGAATCCATTAATAACGATAGTTTTAATGATCAATTCAACACAACTTCGCAGTATTTTGTGATGCCCCGTATTGTGATGTTCGTTATAAAATATGATTTGTAGAATATAATATTCCGTTAAACTGGAAACCGCCACTGCTAACTGCAGCTCAAATTTCATATCTTTCCATAAAAAATTCTCGCTATGCGAAATATCCTTCTCGGAATTGTAATCGCCTTTGTTATCGTCTTCGGTCTTCGTTATTGTGAAAACCGAAAAGACAATCGCGAACAATTGGAAGCCAACACGGCACTGATTCAAAAAGAACTGAAAAACGTGGGCAAGTTAATTGTTACTGAAGGGAGTTATGCGCAGGTTTTTAGTTATAGCGACAGCAAGGATTTGATGTACGGCCTATTCGACGCGCGAAAAAGGGCATTGATTGTGGTCAATGCCAAGGCAACAATTGCCTATGATTTAAGTGAAGTGAAAACTGATATTGATGAAACTACAAAGACGGTGACCATTACAAATATTCCCGAACCGGAGCTTTCCATAAATCCAAACATACAGTATTACGATGTTACACAAGATTACTTAAACCAGTTCACCGCAACAGATTACAACAAAATAAAAAGCCGGGTTGAAAAGTCGCTACGAAAAAAGATTGAAGCTTCAGAATTGCGCACGAATGCCGAAAACAGGTTAATTTCTGAACTTCAGAAAATTTATATTCTCACCAACTCAATGGGGTGGACGCTTAAATACAATTCCACAATAGTCGAAAATGAAGCGGAGCTGCAAAAGCTGAAACTATAGCATATATTCCTTTGCATGCCCGTTCTGCACTAGCCATTGGTTCAAATCAACGCCGTCTATAATAATGTTTGCGAGATAGCGACCGTACTTTTCCTGCTTGTCCTTATAAGAATTTATGGTAACCTCCTTATCCAGAATCATAGCCCGCACAATATCGCGAACCACTAATCCCTTTTCTCTTTCCTCTCCTCTAATTTCTGGAGTGTCTATTCCATAGAGTCGAAATTTCATTTGCTGAAAATGGTAAAACCCTAAATCTACCATCGCGGTAATGGTATCTCCATCATAAACGTCTATAACCTTTGCTTTGTATTGATACATAATTTCATTTTTTCGTTAGTTATTATAAAACTACAAAAAACTGAAATTCAACACTTTAAAATAATAAAGAAATTTTCTCGCTTCTTTCAGGAGGGTCGGGGAATATTATAGGGCTTATAATTTCTGGCTCAAAGTAAACCATCCACCGCCGTTCATGGCCTCTATGCCGTTACTTTTTAGAATTCCCGCCGCACTCGCACTGCGCATACCACTGGCACAGCAGGCAATTACGGGTTTATTCAATTTTTTTAATTCGCCAATTTTTGACGAAAGATGCTGTAGTGGAATGTTTTTAGACCCGGGAATGGCGCCGCTTTCATATTCGCCTTTGCTACGAACATCTACGATTATAGCGCCGCGGCTTTTAAAATCCTGTATTTTCTTTGTTTTGTTTCCGAATAAAAAATCAAATAGTCCCATATAATATATTTTGTCACCCTGAGCTTGTCGAAGTGTTAATTAATAATTTCTTTTGTTTCTAAAAGTGCCAATCCACCTTCAATCAAATGAGCAACTTTTGGTCGCTGTTGTTTCAAATTTAAAAGATGCTTTAAAACTTCTTCGGAAAAATTTGAATGAGATTGTGCGACCAATTCATAAATTTCCAGTGGAAGCAGCCAATCGGTTTGATGATTTTCTTTTAAAATTTTAAAGAATTGCTGAAGTTTTGTCGCGTCTATTTCTTCAGAATTACGAATTTCCCGAACCCCTTTGTAAAGGGAATTCAGTTCACTTTCCTTTTCAGAAAGTTGGGGTCTGATGGTTTCGCTGGTAGCATTGTGCGTCACTAAATTAAAAGAATGATAATCTGCAGCGCCCGCAAAGGCGGAAACAATTTCTTTGCCCACGGCCATATCGAAATCGCCCATTTCTGGAGAAAACAACACTTCGTCTTTATATTTTACAATGCAGTCCGTAAATTGGATGAGCATGAGTTCACCGCGAAGGTTTCGAATTCCGGTGACGTTCAAACCTGCAACGGTTATTCCGCTTTCAAACTCGAAGGAAATCGGTTTTCCATCATAAAAATTATATGCCTGCAAATCGCGCGGCCCCATGTTTTCAATGGCTAGATTGATTCCCTTTAATTTCCCCAATGGCGAACGAAACCCTCTTTTATGCCGAACTATTCCGTGACCGATTACTTCTTTTTCACGGTATGAGAGTGCGGTCTCGCCTTCAGTTTCAAAATAGACAACTTCGTTATCGTCGTTTTTGATCATTCGTGAAAAGTGACCGCTAATTTGAAGTCCCGTGCTAATTTCAATCGTGCCGAGCTGTTTCGATTTTATAAGTTTTTTCAAGCCGCGCCATCCGCCTTTCCGAACGGCCATGGTATTTGCAAACTCTTCCAAAACTTCTTGCAAATAGGCAAAATCTGGCGTTACGTAAAGTTGTGGCTGTGGTTTCGTAATGTCGAAATCTTGATAAGCCGCCTCAATAGAGTAGGGAATTTTCTTCACTTCTTCTTTCATGCACCAAACGCTTTCGCCAATGGAAGATAGCAATCCTGCACCATAAATCTTTGGGTTTTCAACCGTGCCAACCATTCCGTATTCAACAGTCCACCAATGCAAATTTCGGATCAAGGATATTTCTGAAGGTTTTACTTTTTTGTTTTGAAGTTCCTCCACACGGGCTTCGGCCGCATTTATCAATTCCTGAGAGATACCTTCTGCTTCCTTTAAAATCGAAAGCTCACGAACAGCTTCATACATATCAATATCGTGCGCACTGGAAATTGCCTTTGCGCCCACTTCCCCAAAACGCCGCAGATATTCGGCATAATCGGGACTTGCAATAATTGGGGCATGGCCCGCGCCTTCGTGAATAATATCGGGGGCTGGAGTGTATTCTATGTTTTCCAGCTGGCGAATATCGCTCGCAATTACAAGAACTTTATACGCCTGAAATTCCATAAAAGCATTGGGCGGAATAAATCCGTCAACAGCAACGGCAGCCCAACCTATTTCTTTCAAAATACGATTCATCCCATACATCGATGGAATTTCATCTATGGAAATCCCCGTTTTTTTCAAACCCTCTACGTAACTTTCGTGTGCCACCTTGGCCAGATAATTTACGTTTTTTCGCATTACATAGCGCCACACTGCTTGGTTTATGGGCGTGTATTGCTCATAGTTCTGTGGTTTTATATATTGTTTTAAATGCGGCGGTAACCGGTCCAGCAGTTCGTTGGTTTCAATCTTGCTTTCCATAGTCCAAAAGTACTGTGTTTACTTTTAAAATTAATGGGAAACCTTAAAATTCCTATATTGCATCATCTATGAAAACAATCTCCCGAAAAGAGGAAATAATATTCGTGGCCTCCCGTCTTTTTAATGACAAAGGCTACAAAGCCGTTTCTATGAGAGACATCGCAAAAGCAATGGACATAAAGGCTGCGAGTCTTTACAATCATATTAACGGGAAGCAGGAAATTCTTTCTGAAATCATTTTAAAGGTTGCTGAAGAATTTACGGTCGGAATGAAAAAAGTGGTTTCTAAAAACAGTGCTGCAATTGATAAGATTGAAAAGGTTATTGAAATGCACATTGATATTACGGTAAATCATTCCGAAGCACTTGCGGCCTTGAACAACGATTGGATGCATTTGGAAAGTGAAGATTTAAAAGCTTTCGTGAAAATGCGGGAAGATTATGAAGAGAATTTGCGAAGCATTATAAAACAAGGGATTGAAGCAGGAGAAATAAAACCATATCATCCCGAAGTGATCCTTTTTTCAATACTTTCCACATTGCGAACGCTGTATTTATGGTATCAAAAACGCGGAAAATTGGACGTGAATATTTTGAAAAAAGATATGGTTTCGGTGTTGATAAAGGGAATAATTTAATAGGTATAGATTTGAAAATTACAGAGATTTGCAATTCTAACTAACAAGCGTTAGTTTTGTTAGCTTAATTCGACAAAAAACAGGTGGCAAAATTTCATAAAATAAAAGTAAAGGCCGTTTACAAAGAGACCGACGATTGCTCGGTGATCACTTTTGACGTGCCTTCAGATTTGGCTGAAAATTTCAATTTTAGACAAGGGCAACATTTGACCTTAAAAGCCGATATTGATGGGGAAGATACTCGTAGGTCCTACAGTTTGTGTTCCAGCCCCATCGACAAACAATGGCAGGTTGCCGTAAAAACAATTCCCGAAGGCAAGTTTTCAAGTTTTGTGAATTCAAAATTAAAAACGGGCGATACTTTGGAAGTAATGGTTCCCAGCGGCACTTTTGGGGTTGAAACAAGTCCCGACGAAGCCAAAAACTATCTTTTTTTTGCCGCTGGAAGCGGAATCACACCCGTGCTTTCGATGATAAAAACGCATTTGGCCTTGGAGCCAAAGGCAACATGCAAGCTGTTTTATGTGAATAGGACCGCAAAATCCATTATCTTTAAGGAAACTTTGGAACAGCTTCGGAATGAATACTTTGGAAGATTGGAAATTTATTATTTTCTGACGAAGGAACGCCGCGATATCGAGCTTTTCAACGGCCGTTTTGATGATGAAAAGATGGGAGTACTCACCAAAAATTTCATCGACATTCCCGATACAAACGAAGTATTTCTGTGCGGCCCGGAGGAAATGGTAAAATATGTGAGCAATTATTTGATTGAAGCCGGATTGCCAAAGGAATTGATCCATTTTGAATTGTTCGTAACCGGCCTCACCGAAGAGGATAAAAAACGCGCCGAACGTTTGGCGCAGCAAAATGTGGAAGGGGTGGAAGTGACCATTGTAGATGCGGGAAAGGAATTCCAGTTTACAATGACAAAAGATTTTGACAATATTCTCGATGCCGCTCTTGCTGCAGGTGCTGATTTGCCCTTTGCCTGCAAAGGCGGAGTTTGCAGCACTTGCAAATGCCAAATTTTGGAAGGCAGCGTAGAGATGAAAATAAATTACGCTTTGGAAAAAAAAGAAGTGGCGCAAAACTTTGTACTAAGTTGCCAAGCTGTGCCCACTTCGGAAAAAGTAAAAGTAGATTTTGATGTATAATTAGCTTATGGCATACAGCCTAAAGCTTAAAGCATATTAGTATGAGTGAAAAAGATATAAAGAATTTAGAGGAAATTTTTGAAGCCCGCATCGCGCGCGACGAAAAGATAGAGCCGAAAGACTGGATGCCCGAGAAATACCGCCAGACCCATATTCGGCAGATAAGCCAACACGCGCATTCCGAAATCATTGGGATGCTTCCCGAAGGAAACTGGATTACCCGTGCACCATCATTGCGCAGAAAAGCGGCCTTGCTTGCAAAAGTACAGGATGAGGCCGGGCACGGATTATATCTGTATTCCGCTTGTGAAACTTTGGGTATTTCCCGCGATGAGCTTTATGAACAACTCCATAGCGGAAAGGCAAAATATTCTTCCATTTTCAATTATCCCACCATCACTTGGGCCGATATGGGCGCGATCGGATGGCTGGTTGATGGGGCTGCAATTATAAATCAAGTGCCGCTTTGCAATACTTCATTTGGACCGTATGCACGCGCGATGGTGCGCGTTTGCAAGGAAGAAAGTTTTCATCAGCGCCAAGGTTTTGAAATTATGCTCACACTTTGCCGCGGAACCGAAGAACAAAAAGCAATGGCGCAGGACGCTCTTAACCGTTGGTGGTGGCCGGCCTTGATGATGCTCGGCCCAACTGATGCGGAATCCATCCATACCGAGCAATCAATGAAATGGAAACTGAAACGAAAAAGCAACGACGAATTGCGCCAACAGTTTATAGACCAAACCGTTCCGCAGGCAGATTTATTGGGAATCACGGTTCCGGATCCGGATTTAAAGTGGAACGAAGAAACAGGTCATTATGATTTTGGTGAAATTGATTGGGACGAATTCTGGCAGGTAGTAAAAGGTCACGGTCCGTGCAATAAAGAACGTATGAAAGCACGTGTTGACGCTTGGGAAAATGGCGAATGGGTTCGCGACGCCGCAATGGCTTATGCCGAAAAGAATGAAAAACGAAAAGTAGCAAAAGCAAGTTAAGATGGAAAATACTAAAAAGAATTGGCCGTTGTGGGAAATATTCGTCCGCAGTAAAAACGGATTGGAGCACCGCCATTTTGGAAGCCTTCATGCCGCCGATGCCGAAATGGCGATGGAAAATGCCCGCGATGTGTACACCCGCAGAAACGAAGGCGTAAGCATTTGGGTTGTAGAAAGCAAGCACATTACCGCTTCAAACCCTTCTGAAAATGGAGAAATGTTCGAGCCCGCGCAAGATAAAGTGTATCGCCACCCTACCTTTTATGATTTGCCGGATGAGGTGAAGCATATGTAAAATGATTAACGATTGCAGATTGTTGATTGCAGAATGTTGAAGCGAAAAACTTCAAAAATCAAAAATCGCTAATCAAAAATCTTCAATTAAATTATTGAAATGAAAAATCAAAACTTATACAACTACATTATCACAATAGCCGACAATTCCCTAATCCTCGCACAACGATTGGGCGAACTTTGCGGCCACGGACCAAGTTTGGAAACCGACATTGCGCTTACAAATATTTCTTTGGATTTGCTCGGACAAACACGTAGTTACTATCAATACGCCGCAAAAATTTCCGGAGAAAATAAGACCGAGGACGATATCGCTTTCCTAAGAATTGAAAGGGAATATAAGAATTGCTTGCTCGTGGAGCAGCCCAATACCCATTTTGGATATACTCTGGGGCGCCAATTTTTATTTGATGTCTATCACTTGCTGTTGATGGAAAAATTGCAGCACAGTCCCGATGAAACCTTGGCTGCAATCGCCAAAAAAGGAATAAAGGAAGTTAGCTATCACAAACGTTTTTCATCGGATTGGGTGAAGCGTTTGGGCGATGGAACTGAGGAAAGTAAAGCAAAAATGCAGGAAGCAATTGATGATCTTTGGCGATTTACCGATGAACTTTTCTATATGACAGAAGCTGAAAAGCAGGCTGTAAAAGAAGGAATTGGCATTGATGTTTCAACTTTTAAAGAAAAATATTACGAGGAAGTTTCCGAAGTTTTAAAGGAAGCAACCCTAACAGTTCCCGAAAATAAATATTTTACCAAAGGCGGAAAAGAAGGAATCCACACAGAGCAAATGGGCTATTTGTTGGCAGATTTGCAATATATGCAACGAACGTACCCGAATATGCAATGGTAAAAAATTAGTGATTGCTGATTTCTGATTTTTGATTTGATGAAGGAATAAAAACTTCAAAAATCTGCAATCAAAAATCGACAATCTTCAATAATGATGACACTTACAGAAAAACCGAACATACAAGAAAATTTGATTCCAGTTCTGAAAACCGTTTCAGATCCGGAGATTCCCGTGCTTTCTGTTTTGGATCTCGGCGTTATCCGTGAAGCGGTTGAAAAAAAGGGCATTGTAAAAATAAAACTCACGCCCACATATTCTGGATGCCCGGCAATGGACGTAATTGGCGATGATTTAAAAAAGGCTTTTTCGGAAATAGGGAAAAAAGCCGAGGTGGAATTAATTCTTTCCCCTGCCTGGTCAACAGATTGGATTTCAGAAGAAGGGCTTCAAAAAATGGAGAAATACGGTATTGCCCGACCGCTTTCTGAATCGCATGACAAAGACGTTTTACTTGGCGAAAAAAAACTGGTGAAATGTCCGCAATGCGGAAGCACAAATACCCATCTTGTTAGTCAATTTGGTTCCACGGCTTGCAAAGCGCTCTTTAAATGTGATGATTGCCAGGAACCGTTTGATTACTTTAAATGTCTAAAATAAATAATGAAAAGCATAACCACCAAAATAGAAAATAAAGTAGCTACGCTAACCCTAAACCGGCCGGAGGTTTTTAACAGCTTCAATCGCGAGATGGCGCTTCTGCTCCAAAATGAATTGGATGCGTGTGAAAAAAATCCAGAAGTTCGCGCGATTGTTATCACAGGAAGTGGAAAAGCTTTCTGTGCGGGGCAGGATTTAAAGGAAGTCACATCGCCGGAACTGAATCCCGGTTTCAAAAAAATTCTCGAAGAACATTACAATCCCATTATTCAAAGAATTCGAAATATTGAAAAACCGGTAATTGCCGCCGTAAATGGCGTTGCGGCAGGAGCAGGGGCAAATATTGCTTTAGCTTGCGATGTGGTTGTTGCTTCAGAAAACGCGAGTTTTATTCAAGCCTTCAGCAAAATTGGATTGGTTCCGGATAGCGCAGGAACCTTCTTTTTGCCACGGTTGATTGGGTTTCAAAAAGCATCGGCTTTAATGATGCTGGGTGATAAAGTTTCGGCAGAAGAAGCCGAAAAGTTGGGAATGGTTTATAAAGTGGTTGCTGCTGAAAATTTTATGGAAGAGGTTAACAATATCGCTTCCATTTTGGCAAATATGCCTACGAAAGCATTGGGATTAACGAAGCGTTTGTTGAACAATTCAATGCAAAATTCGCTGGAAGAACAATTGAATTTGGAAAGCAAACTCCAGATAGAATCTGCCCAAAGTGAGGACTATGCGGAAGGAGTTGATGCGTTTGTTAACAAAAGAAAACCAAATTTTAAAGGAAGATAATTAACGATTAACGATTTTTGATTGTTGATTTCAGAATTAAAAATGGCAGGAATGTTACCTAACCAGCTTGAAGATAGACTGATAAAGTTTGCGGTAGATGTGATATTAATGTGCAAGCACTTTGATGGTTCATTTGCTTCAGAGCATTTAACCAAACAGCTAATCCGATCGACTACTTCTGTAGCTTTAAATTATGGGGAAGCCAGAAGTGCAGAATCATCGAGAGATTTTCTGCATAAAATGAAACTTTCTTTAAAAGAATTGAGAGAGTCATTCGTTAATATGAAAATTCAAAGGGGCGCGAATTTGATAACTAATATTCAAATGATAGATAAGCTACTCATCGAAAATAATGAATTAATCTCAATTTTTGTAGCAAGTATAAAAACGGCATCAAAAAAAAATAATATTCAATAACTTGGAAAATCAAAAATCAAAAATCGTTAATCAGCAATCCTTAATCAAATTAGTTGGAATAATTGGCGCAGGAACAATGGGCAGCGGCATCGCGCAAGTGGCCGCAACTGCCGGATGTTCAGTAAAATTATACGATACCAAAACCGATGCGCTTGAAAAGGCCAGGACCGATCTCGAAAAAATAATGGATCGTTTGGTGGAAAAGGGAAAAATCATTCAGAAAGAAAAAGATCGTATTCAGAGTAACATTCAATATGTGAGTTCCTTAAAGGATTTATCAGATTCTGATTTGACGATTGAAGCCATTGTAGAAAATCTCGATATAAAGAAAAACGTTTTTTCAACTTTGGAAAAATTTGTTGGCGCCGATTGTATTATTGCCTCAAATACATCGTCGCTTTCTATTGCGTCCATAGCATCTTCGCTGCAAAAACCTGAGCGTTGCATCGGTATTCACTTTTTCAATCCCGCGCCTTTGATGAAATTGGTTGAGGTTATCCCTTCTATCCAAACTTCCGAAGAAACATTAAATATTTCAGTAAAGACAATTAAGGACTGGGGCAAAACCGTTGCTGTGGCAAAGGATACTCCGGGATTTATTGTAAATCGTGTTGCCCGTCCATTTTACGGTGAAGCGCTTCGCATTTATGAGGAAGGAATCGCATCTTTTGCTGAAATAGATTCCGCAATGAAAGAAATCGGCAATTTCAGGATGGGGCCTTTCGAATTGATGGATTTTATTGGTAACGATGTAAATTACACCGTTACCGAAACTGTTTTTGAGGCCTTTTATTACGATCCGCGCTACAAACCTTCATTTACCCAAAAGCGATTTGCGGAAGCAGGTTATTTGGGAAGAAAGAGTGGAAAGGGGTATTATAATTATTCTGAAAATGGACAAATGTCAGTCGGAGCGCAATCAATCACTAATTCTGAAAATGAATTATCAAAAGAAGCTATTTTCGACAGAATCCTGATAATGCTAATAAACGAAGCTGCCGACGCGCTTTTTTGGAACATCGCTTCGGCAGATGATATTGATAATGCAATGACCAAAGGTGTAAACTATCCGAAAGGATTGCTGGCTTGGGCCGATGAAAAGGGAATGGATTGGTGTGTTGATAAAATGGACGAACTTTACGAAAAATATCACGAAGATAGATATCGTTGTTCGCCCTTGTTGCGGAAAATGAAGGAAACAGGTAGTAGGTTTATTAGCTATGAGCTATGAGTTGTGAGTTATGGTTGGATGAATTTATAAAACATTGAAATATGTTTGAAAGTGAATACCATTTTAGTTTTGAAAATTTATTGGTTTATCAGAAAGCCATGGTTTTTGGTGAAGTAGTGGATAAATTAGTGGAATCATTTCCAAAAAAAGAAATGTATCGTTTATCTTCTCAGTTTTGTCGGGCTGCAGATTCAATCGCCGCGAATATTTCAGAAGGTTCTGGAAGTTCAGACCCTAATTTTAATCGATATTTAAAAATGGCCTGGGATTCAAGCCACGAGTGTGTAACTTGGAATTCAAAAGCATATTTAAGAAAATATATTTCTCATGAAGAATTTGAAAACAATAGGAAATCTTTAACAGAATTAGGAAAAATGATTTCATCGCTAAGACGAAAATTAAATTCTAAATAAAATAGGTAATCTTTAACTCAAGGCTCAAGGCTCAAGGCCCAAGACTCACAGCTCAAGGCTAAATTATGAAGCAAGAACTAATTCCATATAAAATGCTCAGTCAGGATGCCTTCAGCCAATGGCTCGGCATCGAAATATTGGAAGTGGAAAAGGGAAGGTGCAAAGTTGCGATGACCGTTCGTAAAGAAATGCTGAACAGTATGAAAAAAGCCCATGGGGGAATAAGTTACAGTTTGGCGGACACCGCTTTCGGTTTTGCCGCAAACACCCACGGAAAATACGCAGTTTCCATTGAAACTTCCATAAACCATATTGAAGCCTTGAATGAAGGCGATTATTTAACGGCTGAATCAGTGATTGAAAAAGTAGGAAATAAATTGGGTTTTAATGTCGTGGAAGTAAAAAGAGGCGAGGAATTGGTAGCTTTGTTTAAAGGAGTGGTATATAGAACTTCAAAAGATTGGGCTGAAAACTAACAATTAATTTATAAGACTATGAAATGGCAAGGCAGAAGACAAAGTGGCAACGTCGATGACCGACGTGGAATGAGCAAGGGCAAATTGGCGGCGGGCGGCGGAATAGTGGTGACGTTGGTGGTGCTTGCGCTTAACTTTTTCGGTGGGGAAACGGGTCAACAGTTGGCGCCAATCGTGGAACAATTGGGCAATAGCCAATCCGTGCAGAATACCGAACAGCGCGAGCTAACTGCCGAGGAAAAGAAAATGGGCGATTTTATGGCCACCGTTCTGGCCGATACCGAGGATGTTTGGAGCGAGGTTTTTGCTGAAAATAATTTAGGTAATTACGAAAAGCCCACAATGGTGCTTTTTACCGACGCCGTGAGCACCGGCTGTGGAAATGCGAGTTCGGCCACGGGACCATTTTACTGTCCGGCGGACCACAAACTCTATATGGATTTGGCTTTTTTTGATGAGCTTCAAACCCGTTTTGGCGCTAAAGGTGGCGATTTCGCGATTGCTTATGTAACCGCTCATGAAATTGGGCATCACGTGCAGACGTTGCTCGGAACTTCGCAACAAGTCACCAAGCTACAGCAACAAAATAGAAGTGAGGCAAATTCTCTTTCGGTGGCCTTGGAACTTCAAGCCGATTTTTACGCTGGGGTTTTCGCCCATTACGATAAAGAATATCTCGATGCTGGCGATATCGACGAAGCATTGAGCGCCGCAAACGCCGTAGGCGATGATGCAATCCAAAAAAGAATGCAGGGCCACGTAGTTCCCGATTCCTTTACGCACGGTACTTCCGAACAGCGAAAAAAATGGTTTATGAAAGGTTATAATACCGGAGATATTCGGCAGGGAGATACCTTTTCGGAAATTTTAAATTAATACAAAATAGCAACTAATTTATTCCCCCTTTGAAGGGGGTTAGGGGGATGTTTTTCCTCAGAATTGATTATATTAAAAAAATGAAAGAAGCTTATATAGTAGACGGAATTAGAACACCAATAGGCAGTTATCAAGGAACGCTAAGCGCGGTAAGAACAGACGATTTGGCCGCTTTGGTAATTGCCGAAATTGTAAAAAGAAACCCAAACATTCCCAAAGAAGCATACGATGATGTAATTCTAGGCTGCGCAAATCAAGCGGGGGAAGATAATAGAAATGTTGCTCGAATGGCTTCACTTTTGGCGGGTCTTCCAGTAACAGTTCCAGGCGAAACCGTGAACCGACTTTGCAGTAGCGGACTGTCGGCAATCATTCACGCAAACCGTGCGATAAAAGCTGGTGACGGCGATTTGTTTATTTCAGGCGGTGTGGAAAACATGACCCGTGGGCCTTACGTAATCGCAAAACCTTCTTCCGCTTTTGGAACCGATGCAAAAATGTACGATTCCAGTTTTGGGTGGCGCTTCGTAAACCCAAAAATGGTCGAAATGTATGGCACGGATGGCATGGGAAATACTGCGGAAAATTTGGTCGAAAAGCACAACATTAATCGTGAAGACCAAGACATCTTTGCCTACCATTCACAAATGAAAGCTGCAAAAGCCCAGCAAAATGGACGTTTGGCGGAAGAAATAGTTCCGGTGGAAATTCCGCAGCGAAAAAAAGATCCAATAATTTTTAAGGACGATGAATTCATTCGTCCCGATACCACCAAAGAAGTTTTGGCAAAATTGCGACCCGCCTTCAAAAAAGATGGAAGCGTAACTGCAGGTAATTCTTCAGGTTTAAACGATGGCGCGGCGGCAACCATTATTGCTTCGGAAGATGCCGTAAAAAAATATAATTTGAAACCAATTGCAAGAATTGTTTCTTCGGCGGTTGTTGGTGTAGAACCGCGAATAATGGGCATTGGTCCCGTGGAAGCTTCCAATAAAGCTCTTGAAAAAGCAGGTTTAAAAATGGAAGATATGGACGTAATTGAATTAAATGAAGCCTTTGCTTCACAAGCATTGGCGTGCATCCGCGAATGGGGATTGAAAGACGATGACCCGCGAATCAACCCGAATGGGGGTTCCATTGCAATCGGCCATCCGCTTGGAGTTACGGGAACTAGAATAGCTTATTCCGCAGCCTTGGAACTTCAACTTCAAAATAAAAAATATGCGCTAATCACAATGTGCGTGGGCGTTGGGCAAGGCTATGCCGCTATAATTGAAAATGTGAATATATAAGTATGCAAAAAACACAACACTACATATTAGGAAATTGGGCCGAAGGCAAGGGAGAAGGCTCGCCAATTCTCGATTCAGTTACGGGCGAACATTTTACAAGTGTAACCACCGAAGGACTCGATATTCCTGAAATCCTCCAATACGGTCGTGACAAAGGTGAAACGCTTCGTAAGATGACGTTTCAGGAGCGCGGATTGATGCTGAAGAAACTGGCGATGTATCTTACCAAGAAGAAACAGCAGTTTTATGAAATAAGTTATAGAACTGGTGCAACAAAAGTTGACAGTTGGATAGATATTGAAGGCGGTTTCGGCAATTTGTTTGCGAATGCTTCCCTTCGGAAATTATTTCCCAATCAGCCATATCACGTGGAAGGCGACTCTATCGACCTTTCCCGTGGCGGCCGTTTTATGGCGCACCATATTATGGTTCCTAGGGAAGGTGTCGCCGTTCACATAAACGCGTTTAATTTTCCCGTTTGGGGAATGTTGGAAAAATGTGCTGTAAACTGGATGGCGGGAATGCCGGCCGTGGTATTGCCCGCACCACAGACTGCTTATTTGGCCGAAGCGGTTGTAAAGGAAATCATCGCTTCTGGAATTTTGCCTGAAGGTTCTTTGCAACTCATTTCAGGAACCGCAAAAAATATTCTCGATACCGTGGAATCGCAAGATGTGGTTACGTTTACTGGTTCCGCTAGCACCGGAAAAATTCTGAAAAAACATCCGCGATTGATTGAGGAATCGGTGCCGTTTACTATGGAAGCCGATAGTTTGAACGCTTCTATTTTGGGCGAAGATGCCGTTCCCGGAACTCCGGAATTCGATCTTTTTATTAAGGAAGTGAGAAATGAAATGATAGTAAAATGCGGACAAAAATGTACCGCAATTCGAAGAATTATCGTTCCAGAAAATTTGGTTGAAGATGTGCAAATTGCCCTCGGTAAACAACTTGAAAAAGTTACCATCGGCGATCCGCGTTTGAAAGAAGTTAGAATGGGAGCGCTGGTTTCCGATGCACAGCGCAATTCAGTAAAGGAACAAATCTCGAAAATAACACAAACCGCAAAAATCGTTTACGGTGATTTTGAGGATTTTGAAGTGCTGGGAGCCGATTCAAAAAAAGGCGCGTATTTAAAACCTATTTTACTTCGCGAGGACAATCCACTTCAAAACGAAGCAGCGCACATTACTGAAGCTTTCGGGCCAGTGAGCACAATTATGCCTTATAGAAATTTGGAAGAAGCCATCAAACTTTCCAAAATGGGGAAAGGTTCTTTGGTGAGTTCCATTGTTACGAATGACGACAAAATTGCGAAGGAATATACCGTTTCCGCAGCAACGCACCACGGAAGGATTTTAGTTTTAAATCGCGAAAGTGCAAAACAGAGCACGGGTCACGGTTCGCCATTGCCAAATTTAATCCACGGCGGCCCAGGTCGCGCAGGTGGCGGCGAGGAAATGGGCGGTGTTCGCGGCGTAAAACATTATTTGCAGCGTTGCGCCATTCAAGGTTCACCTTCAACATTGACGGAAATCACAGGAATCTATCAGCCAAAGGCAGATTATAAAGAAGCCGAAAAACATCCATTCGCCTATCATTGGGAAGATATTGAGCCGGGAATGTCAATAAAAACGCATAACCGCACGATTACGGATACCGATATTATCAATTTTGCCAATCTCACTTGGGATCATTTTTACGCGCATACCGATATTACTTCGCTGGACGGAAGTATTTTCGAAAAGCGCACCGCCCATGGGTATTTCATTTTGGCCGCCGCCGCTGGACTTTTTGTCTATCCTAATAAAGGTCCTGTCGCCGCAAATTACGGTTTGGAGGAATGCAGATTTCTTCGACCCATTTATCACAACGACACGGTGTATGTGCGGTTGACGTGTAAACAAAAAATTGACCGCGAGCAAAAAGGCACCGAATTGCCTTCCGGAATTGTGAAATGGTATGTTGAGGTTTTTGATGCAAATATTGACGAAAGTTCTTCCGAAGAAGAAAAACAGGGCGAGTTGCTTGCCGTTGCAACCATTTTAACGATGGTTCAAAAAAGGCAAACTGTTTTTGCGGAAATGACTTTGGAAAATATTCAGAAATATTTGAACAAACTTTCAGAACATACAAAACCGAAATGGGGCACGATGACGCCACAACAAATGTTGGAACATTTGGAATATACCTACCGAATTGCTTCGGGAGAGATTCAGGATTTTGAAATTGCAACGCCCGAACAATATTTGGAAAAAGTGCATTCTACCTTATACAATTATGAAAAAATGCCGCGCGAATACGATTTTCCACTGGCGAAGGAATCAAAAATCACTGAGACCAAGCATCCCGATTTGGAGACCGCTAAAAAGAAATTGTTGGAGGCACGAGCAGATTATTTAAAATATTTCAAACAAAATCCCGATGCCAAAACCAAAAATGTGGTTTTTGGCGAATTGAACAAATTTGAATGGTATCTTTTGGAACGAAAACATTTAAACCATCATTTTGAACAATTTAATTTGATAGACTAATTGAGCCAAGAACCAAGAATCAGGACAAATATGTCTTGGCTCGTGGTTCTTGATTCTTGAATAAAAAAATTATGAATGAACCATACGTAAAACAAGAGATAAATAACAACATTGCGACAATAGAATTCTTCCATCCGGCGCATAACAGCCTCCCGGGAGATTTGCTGGCAAAACTCGCAAAAACAATCACCGAAGCTGGTAATAATGATGAAGTAAAAGTTATTATTTTGAAAAGCGGAGGTGACCGCACTTTTTGCGCGGGCGCGAGTTTTAATGAGTTAATCAATATTAACGATGCCGAAACCGGAAAGGTTTTTTTCAGCGGATTTGCAAACGTGATTAACGCCATGCGCAAATGCCCAAAATTCATAATAGGAAGAATTCAAGGGAAAACTGTTGGCGGCGGCGTGGGTGTTGCCTCGGCGACCGATTATTGTATGGCTACGAAGTTTGCCGCAATTAAATTAAGCGAGTTGAATGTGGGAATCGGCCCGTTTGTGGTTGGTCCCGCCGTGGAACGTAAACTCGGGTTGAGCGCAATGAGCCAAATAGCCATTGATGCCAATTCTTTTTACGAAGCCGAATGGGCACGCCAAAAAGGATTGTACAACCAGGTTTTTGAAACTTTGGAAGCATTGGACGAAGCAGTTCAGAAATTTGCTGAAAACCTTTGCAACTACAATCCTGAGGCAATGAAAGAAATGAAGAAAGTATTTTGGAGCGGAACGGAAGATTGGGATCAACTTTTGGCGGAAAGAGCTGTGATTTCAGGGAGGTTGGTGCTTTCGGAATTTACTAAGGAAAAATTGAAAAGCTTTAGTTGATTTGATAAAAGGATAAAAGGATAAAAGGACAAAAGGACTGCAGTGATATGTCGTTAAAGCATAATTTTAGAAAATTGACTATTTGGCAGGAAGCAAGAAAGCTCGTTAGCGAAACTTATTTGATTACTTCAAAATTTCCAAAATCTGAAATTTACGGACTTTCAAATCAGTTGCAACGGTGCGCCGTTTCAATTGCCTCCAATATAGCAGAAGGTTCGGCTAGGAATTCTGATAAGCATTTTGTTCAATATTTGGAAACAGCTCTGGGGTCGACTTTTGAGTGGGAAACACAGTTAATCTGTGCTAACGATTTAAAGTATATTGATGATTTGATATTTGAGAGAAATCTGCAAACAATACATAAATTGCAAGCAATGATATCAAATTTCAAAAACACATTAAATTAAATGTCTTTTAATCTTTTTGTCCATTTATCTTTTTGTCATATAATTAATTATAATGATTTACAGTTTTAAGGGCCACATACCGGTAATCCACGAGTCCAGTTTCGTCCACCCGTTGGCGGCGGTAACAGGCAATGTTATTATTGGGAAAAACTGCTATATCGGTCCTGGCGCTGCAATTCGCGGTGATTGGGGCGAAATCATTTTGGAGGATGGCGTGAATGTGCAGGAAAACTGCACCATCCATATGTTTCCAGGTAAAAGCATTGTGTTGAAAGAAAGCGCACACGTAGGGCACGGCGCGATCATTCACGGGGCGAATTTGGGCAAAAATTGCTTGATCGGGATGAACAGCGTGATTATGGACGATGCCGAAATTGGTGATGAATGTATCGTAGGGGCCATGAGTTTTGTAAAAGCCGAAGAAAAATTTCCAAAGCGGAAATTGATTGTGGGCAACCCGGCGAAAGCTATAAAAGATATCAGTGATGAAATGATTGCGTGGAAAACGGCCGGAACACGATTATACCAGCAATTGCCAACGGATTGTTACGAAAGTTTGAAAGAAGTGGAACCGTTGCGGGAGATTCCGAAGAACAGGCCAATACAGGAAGATTTTTATAAAACCATTTCTGAATTCAGAAAAGAGATAAAAGAATAAAGGCAACTATGTCGAAAACAGAATTTAAAATGCCCAAAATGGGCGAAAGCATTACAGAAGGAACCATTCTCAATTGGCTAGTAAACGAAGGCGATTCGTTCGAGGAAGGCGATATTCTTTTGGAGGTTGCAACGGATAAAGTGGATAATGAAGTTCCCGCCCCAGCTTCTGGAAAAATGCTTGAACAAAAATTTAAAGCAAAGGATGTGGTGCCCGTTGGGAAAGTGATTGCTATTTTAGAGCTTTCCGGGGAAAAAGGAGCTTCAAAAGCTTCGGGAAAGACTTCAGAAAAAAAAGTTTCTAAAACTGAAACTTCCGAAAAACCAAAAGCGCAAAAACAAGTTTCGAGGCCAGCATCCTTTAAAGTAAACGAAAACGTTTTTATTTCACCTTTGGTTGACGCGATTGCTCGTAAAAATCATATCAGTTACGAAGAATTGGCTCGAATTCCGGGTACGGGAAAAGATGGCCGTTTACGAAAAAGTGATGTTTCAGAATATTTGGAAAATGGACGTCCGTTTCAGTTTGCACAGTCTGTTCCTGAGGTTTCTGGTTTTCAAATCCCCGATCTAAAATTTGATAAAGGAAAAGGTAAAATTGTTGAGATGGACCGTATGCGCCAAATGATTGCGGATCACATGGTTTTCAGCAAACATACTTCACCGCACGTAACCGCTTACGTTGAAGCAGACTTAACAGAAATGGCAAATTGGCGTAATAATAACAAAGTCGCTTTTCAGAAAAAATATAAGGAAAAACTCACGTTCACGCCACTCTTTATTGAATGTGTGGCGAAAGCGATTACAGATTTCCCGATGATAAATTCCACGCTTGATGGAACAAATATCATTGTAAAAGACGTAATAAATATCGGAATGGCGACGGCGCTTCCCTCGGGAAATCTGATTGTTCCCGTTGTAAAAAATGCCGATAAGAAAGATTTAAAAGAATTGGCCGAAACAACAAATGAACTTGTTGTAAAAGCCCGTGATAATAAGCTGAAAGGTGATGATACCCAAGGCAGCACATTCACAATTAGCAATGTGGGGACTTTTGGAAGTTTGATGGGAACACCCATAATCAACCAGCCTGAAGCCGCGATTCTCGCAACGGGAATTATAAAAAAACGTGCTGAAGTAATTGAACGGGAAGAAGGTGATACTATTGAAATCAGACAAATGATGTACCTATCCCTTTCTTTCGACCATCGCATTGTAGATGGATATTTGGCGGGTTCTTTTTTACGGAAAATTGCGAATTATATGGAACAGTTTGATGTTGAAAGGACGTTTTGAACCACGACCGCTCGCTGGTGCTCGCTGCACGAGCCACGAGGTTCAGAAGTCGTGATTCAATCGGTCGGGTTTCAAGCTTCAAAAAATAATAATATGAGAAGGCACAATTTTAAAAAACTCCAAATTTGGCAATTGGCCATTGAGTTAATCGACGAGAATTATAAGCTGACTTCAACATTTCCGGACTATGAAAAATTTGGTTTGCGAACCCAAATGAATCGCTGTTCTGTGTCAATTGCTTCAAATATTTCAGAGGGTTCAAGTAAAAGAACTGATAGGCACTTTATCAAATTTTTAGATGATAGGTTAGGTTCTGCCTATGAATGGGAAACACAATTGATTGTTTGCTACCGTCAAGAGTTTATTTCTAAAGAGTTATTTTTAGAATTGGAAGATAAAGTGCAAGCGTTGCAGAGTAAAATATCGAATTTTATGGATATGCTAAAACCTAACAATTAATATAAAAACACTTGTTGAACCACGATCGTTCGCTGCGTTCACTGCCCGAATCACGATGTTTATAAGTCGTGATTCCAAACATCGTGTTTCGTGATTCAAAAAAACAAACAATGAATAAAGATATATTAAAAAAAGCCTTCAAAAATCTCGTTACTGCCAAGGCGATGACCGAGATTTATGAAGAGAATTTTAAAGTAGTTTCAAAATATGTGCACGCAACTTCCCGCGGGCATGAGGTAATCCAAACTGCAGTAGGAATGCAGCTTTTACCGCAGGATTACGCTTTTCCATATTATCGGGATGATTCAATGTTGCTTGCAATCGGGATGAAACCTTACGAATTGATGCTGCAGGTTTTAGCGAAAAAGGATGACCCATTTTCTGGTGGAAGAACGTATTATTCGCATCCAAGTTTGAGGGATGATGATAAGCCGAAAATCCCACATCAAAGTTCTGCTACGGGAATGCAAGCAATTCCAGCCACGGGTGTGGCAATGGGTTTTTGGTATAAAGAATCTTTTAATTCAGAATTCAGAATTCAGAATTCAGAATTGCCCATTGTGGTTTGTTCTTTGGGTGATGCATCAGTTACTGAAGGCGAAATAGCGGAAGCTTTTCAAATGGCTGCGTTAAAACAACTGCCGATTCTTTATTTGGTTCAGGATAACGGTTGGGATATTTCCGCAAATGCTGCGGAAACCCGAGCGCAAAACGCTTTTGAATACGCCGCAGGTTTTCACGGTTTGGAAGCGGTTTCAATAGATGGAACCGATTTTGAAGAAAGTTATAATACCATTCAAAATGTTATTTCAAAAATAAGAAAAGAGCGCAGGCCGTTTTTAGTGCACGCGAAAGTTCCGCTTTTAAATCACCATACTTCTGGAGTTCGCATGGAATTTTATCGCGATGATTTGGAAGAAGCAAAAAGCCGTGACCCCTATCCCAAATTGAAGAAGTTGCTTTTGGAAAATGGTTTTGAAGAAAAAGAACTTTCAGAAATTGAAAATTCTGCAAAAAAAGAAGTGAGTGATAGTTTAGAAAAAGCTTTAAAAGCTGAAGACCCAAAGCCGGAAGATTTATTTACACACGATTTTGCACCGACTGAAATTACTGAAGAAAGTGGTGATCGTTCCCCAAAAGGCGGTGAAAAAGTGGTGATGGTTGATTGTGCCCTCTTTGCCATTGAAGAATTGATGGCAAAGCACAAAGAGTGTCTGCTATATGGACAGGATGTGGGCGGACGCTTGGGCGGTGTGTTTCGCGAAGCGGCGACTTTGGCCCAGAAATTTGGTGACAATCGCGTTTTTAATACGCCAATTCAAGAGGCGCTTATCGTTGGAAGTACTGTTGGAATGAGTGCCGTTGGACTGAAACCAATTGTTGAGGTTCAGTTTGCCGATTATATTTGGCCCGGGCTAAACCAACTTTTTACTGAAGTTTCCCGAAGCTGTTACCTTTCCAATGGAAAATGGCCAGTTTCAATGATTTTACGTGTGCCGATTGGGGCCTACGGCAGCGGTGGCCCATATCATTCATCTTCCGTGGAAAGTGTCGTTACAAATATCCGCGGATTGAAAATTGCCTACCCGAGCAACGGTGCAGATTTAAAGGGATTGCTAAAAGCAGCATATTACGACCCAAATCCCGTGGTGATTTTTGAGCACAAAGGTTTGTATTGGAGCAAAGTGAAAGGAACAAAAGGAGCGACTTCGCTGATGCCTTCGGAAGATTATATTTTACCCTTTGGAAAAGCTTGGGTTTTGCAGGAAATCTGGAAACAGGAAGAGGAGGAAACACTTTCAATAATTACCTACGGAATGGGCGTACATTGGGCGATGAACGCTTCCGAGGAACTTGGAATGCAGGAGAAGATTGAAGTTGTCGATCTGCGGACGCTTCATCCTTTGGATTATGAAACGGTTTTCAAAAGTGTGAAAAAATGCGGAAAATGTCTGGTTGTAACGGAAGAACCCTCCGAAAACGGTTTCAGCAGAGGGCTTCAGGGGAAGATTCAAGAAGAATGTTTTCAGCAATTGGATGCCCCAGTGATGTTGATTGGTTCTGAAAATATGCCGGCAATCCCGCTAAATTCCACTTTGGAGGAAACAATGATTCCTTCTACAGAAAAAGTAAAGAAAAAGATTTTAGAAATTTTGAACTATTGATTTTCCGTATCTTTTGTTTGCAAAATTTAACCCTAGTAAATCAGACTTTATTATAAATTGTAAAAACGATCAGATATGGCTCTCAATATAAAAAATAATTCAAAATCAAACTGAAATGAAAACACTTATTACAATTTCTTGCTTTTTAACAATGTTTGTTGCCACTGCACAATGGACTACAGATACGGATGCAAATACGCTGGTGGCCGAATCTGGCGAACTCGATGTTCAGGCTCGCGGAACATCTGACGGACAGACCTATGCGGTATATTGGAAAAATGTTGGAGCACCGACCAATATTGAACTTAGAATGCAGGTTATGGATGCAGATGGCAACCGAAAGTTTGGCGAGGATGGAATGCTTGTAAGCGATCAATTACCCATGAGCACATTTACGGTTATTATGAATACTGTTGTTGATGCAGATAATAATTTATATATAGGAGTTACTGGAACTACAGATTTTTCGGCCTATGCTTTTAAAATGGATAGTGACGGAAACCAACTTTGGGGTGCTAACGGTATCAATTTAGGAACCGGAGTACCGGTGACCATATTGCCATTATCTTCTGGAGATGCCATTATTTCTTGGCATGATTCCGGTGCGGCAGTAATGCAAAAATACGATTCTAGCGGGAATGCCGTTTGGCCGGACACAAAAACAATTGGTTCGGGAAATACAACGGCTGCCAATTTATTTGAACTCTCCAATAATGATTTTGAAGTGGTTTATCATTCCATTTTAAGCGGAATAAATTCATTTTTATATGCCCAACGATACGATGACGATGGGAACCCGGTTTGGTCAAATGCTGTTCAAATTGCAGATGGTGCTACTGCCTTTAACCGCGCTTATACAGGTGTACAGGATGGAGATGTGGTTTATATGGGCTATTTTTCTTCTACCGGTAACCGTTTCGATTCTTATTTACAGCGAATAAATCCGGATGGATCACTTCCATGGGGAATTAATGGTTCAGATTTCGATATAAATCAAACCGATTATGAAATGGAAACTGAAATTGCTTTTCAGCCAGGGTCACAGTATGTGTGGTCTATTTCTACCTACCGCAATGCTACCCAAAGTGAGCGTGGGGAATACGTACAGAAATTTGATAAAGATTCCGGAGCGCGTGAATTCACAGATAATGCAAAGGTTTTATTTCCTTTGGGAAATGATAAGTCACATCAAGGGTCACTTCGGCTAAGAGATGGCAGTCCTCTTTTCTTGATGGAAGAAGGAGAAAACAATGGAGCTACGCCAACCACTCTAAACGTGGTTTATCTGGATGAAAATGGAAACTTTGCCTGGCCGGAAGAAACAAGGCCGGTCGCCACCTTTGCGGCCGCTAAGAGCAGGGTGAATTTCACAGAAGAAGGCAATATGCAAAATGTGGCTGTTTTTGTTGAGGACAAAGGCAACGGAAAAGAAATTTACGCACAAAATGTAGTTGACGAGACTGCTGAAATTGAAGATTTTTCAAATGTTTCCGTCTTTTTTACAAACCCCGTGGAAGATGAAATGGTTTTGAAAAGTAATTCAGATATTGCAGAAATTGAAATATTTAATATTCGGGGGCAACAGTTATTTGGCAAAAAATATAAAGGTGAAAACGAAATAAAAATCCACACCCAAAAGTGGAATACTGGAATTTATTTTATGAACATTTCTACGAATAAAGGAGGCGTAAAGAGAATGAAAATAATTAAAAAATAAGGCATATATGCTTATTTGAAAAAAGTCTTTCTGTTCTATGGGAAGACTTTTTTATCCTTCCTCTTTATCTTTATTATCTTCATGAAAAACAAGGGGATGATCTTTTTCACCCAGCCCAACGATTTTTATCATATTGATAACAGTGTTATAAAGCATTAAAATAACCGAAACCATACCACCGCTGAGCAATGAGGAAAGAAACAGCGTTGCCCAATAAATGGTGGAATACCACGAGGTAGGTAACTCTTCTGATTCCGTAATGGGAATATTAAAAATTTGAAAAAGTATAATGGCTATAATAAAAAGTATGGTATCTAACTTAGCAATAGTCATTACTTGTGTATAATGGGCTTGCTTTAATTTTGATTTGGATCCTGAACTTATTCCCAAAAGAGTTAACAAAAGTGCCAAAATAGTTGCAGAAGCCAACACAATGGTGTTGCAGAGCATGTTTATTCCAGGTAGTGAAGAAGTAATCAATTTTTTTGCTTCATATCCTGAAATATTTCCCAAAAGAAATACTCCGGTTCCGGTGATAATTGCAGCAATTAATCCGCCATATAATGATCGCTGGTTGTATTTTGAAAGTTTTATCATTTCTTTCTTGATTATTTTTTACGTTACTGCCCTTCTGAAAGAGTCCAAAAAATTATTTATAAAGATAAAAAAAAGGCTTTTATACATTTGCATAAAAGCCTTTTCAAAATTATTTCTTCAACGTTCCTGGCGGATATTCTGCTAAAATTTTCATTACAATTTCACGAATGCGTTCTTCTTTTCGTTCCATATCACTGGTAACCAAATCTGCGCTGCCCATACCTTGCCATACCAAATTATTGGTTTTAGCGTCAATTAGGTCAATATAAAGGGTGCCTTCGGTAGAACGGGAAACGTGGCTTCCGCCGTAATAGCCACCATAATACCAAGGGTTCCAGCCCCAACCATAACCAAAATTATTGTTGTAAACATCTACGCGCTCACGTTCTTTGGTGAAAATGCTAACGAGTAAATCTGGAGTTGTAGATTTTAACATTCCTTTTGTGGAAAGATTAGCCTCAATGGCTCGAAGAATACGTTTTTTGTCAAGGTCACTGATTTCAGCTCTGTCTATTCCCGGCTTAAAAAAAGCAAAGGAGTTGTACTGATTAAAATTTACTTCTTTGTCAAAATCCGTTGCCACGCGCACGGTGGAGCAGGAAGCTAACACAAAAAGCAACAATAGGGGTAAGAAATTAAGTGCTTTCATAGCTTTGTTTTTTTAAATTTTACAGAAGATTTTACTTCTGCCGTTTTTCTTTTAAAGTTAAAGAAATTTTAGTTGAAAAGATTATCGTCAACAAAATTAGGAAGCGTAACCTTTAAATACGGATTATTTTGCATTGCTCGTTTTATTGCGAAAACAGCTTCGTCATTCCGTGCCCAACTGCGTCTAGCTATTCCATTATTCACATCCCAAAACAGCATATTTTCAAGACGTCGTTGCGCATCTGTACTACCATCAAGAACCATGCCGAATCCTCCGTTTATTACCTCGCCCCAACCTACACCGCCGCCGTTGTGGATGCTCACCCAAGTAGCACCACGGAAGCTATCGCCAATTACGTTTTGTATTGCCATATCGGCCGTAAACCTGCTGCCATCATAAATATTGGAGGTTTCACGATAGGGCGAATCCGTTCCCGAAACATCGTGATGGTCACGCCCCAAAACTACCGGGCCAATTTTTCCTTCGGAAATAGCTTTATTGAATGCCGAAGCAATCTCCACACGCCCGTCTGAATCTGCGTAAAGTATGCGTGCCTGCGAACCAACAACCAATTTATTTTCCTGAGCGCCTTTTATCCAAGTGATGTTGTCCTGCATCTGCTGCTGAATTTCTTTTGGTGAATTTTTCATCAATTCTTCCAAAACCTTACAAGCTATTTCATCTGTTTTCAGAAGATCTTCAGCTTTACCGGATGCACAAACCCAACGGAAAGGTCCAAAACCATAATCAAAGCACATAGGCCCCATTATGTCCTGAACATAGGAAGGATATTTGAATTCCTTATTTTTTTCATCGGAAAGAACATGGGCACCCGCACGCGAGGCTTCCAAAAGAAAAGCATTTCCATAATCAAAGAAATAGGTGCCTTTTGCGGTGTGCTTATTGATTGCTTCCACTTGGCGGCGCAAACTTTTCTGCACCTCTTTTTTGAAATTTTCCGGATTATTCGCCATCATTTCGTTGGCTTCTCCATACGTCAACCCCACCGGATAATAGCCACCGGCCCACGGATTGTGCAATGAGGTTTGGTCGCTTCCCAAATCGATATGAATATTTTCCTCCGCAAATTTTTCCCAAACTTCCACCACATTTCCATCGTAAGCAATTGAAACGGTTTCCTTATTAGCCAATGCTTCTTTTACGCGTTTTGAAAGCATATCCAAATCTGAAATCACTTCATCTACCCAACCTTGACTGTGTCTGGTTTCAGTTGCTTTTTTATTCACTTCGGCGCAGACCGTAACACAGCCTGCAATATTCCCGGCTTTGGGTTGCGCGCCGCTCATTCCGCCAAGACCGGAAGTTACGAACAAACCGCCCTTTGGCTCTTTTTTAATTTTTCTGAAACCGTTCAAAACCGTAATCGTGGTGCCGTGTACAATTCCCTGTGGGCCGATGTACATATAGCTTCCCGCGGTCATTTGACCGTATTGGGTTACGCCAAGCGCATTGAATTTTTCCCAATCGTCAGGTTTTGAATAATTCGGAATCATCATTCCATTTGTAACCACCACTCGCGGCGCGTCTTTATGTGAAGGAAATAAACCCATCGGATGTCCAGAATAAACAGCCAATGTTTGCTCATCGGTCATTTCCGAAAGGTATTTCATCACCAAAAGATATTGTGCCCAATTTTGAAAAACGGCGCCATTTCCTCCGTAAGTAATCAACTCATGCGGATGTTGCGCCACGGCATAATCCAAATTGTTTTGAATCATTAGCATAATCGCCTTTGTCTGCTCACATTTTCCCGGATATTCCTCAATTGGCCGGGCGTACATTTTATAATCGGGACGGAAACGGTACATATAAATACGCCCGTATTTTTCCAGCTCCTCGCGAAATTCGGGTAGGAGCGTGGCGTGGTGTTTCGGCTCAAAATAACGAAGGGCGTTGCGCAACGCGAGTTCTTTTTCTTCCTTTGAAAGGATTTCCTTTCGTTTTGGTGCGTGGTTTATGGATGGATCGTAAGATTTCTTTTCAGGTAAAACTGATGGAATGCCTTGTTGAATTTGTTCTTTAAAAGTCATTTTCTAAAAATATTTTTATTGATGCTTCCCAGTTTTTTTGTCAAAACCGTACGGACAATGACGGCAACCGCTTTCGCAGCAATAGCCACGTTTTAAGTGGTACTGTTCTGTAAAACATTTGTAGCCTTCGGGCGTAAGGTAATAATCGCCTTCTTCGAGCTCTATTTTTTTCTTTGGAAAAAGCATTTCACAAAAGTAAGAATTTCAAGGCTGAAAGTTTTAAAACTGAACCAAACAACTTGTTTCGGGATTTAAGCCTTAAATTTGCAATATCAATTCCAAAGAAATGACAAAACACAAGGCCGGATTCGTAAATATTATTGGAAACCCAAACGTGGGCAAAAGCACGTTGATGAATGCTTTTGTGGGTGAACGGCTTTCCATCATCACTTCCAAGGCGCAGACCACGCGCCACCGCATTTTGGGAATTGTGAACGGCGATGACTTTCAAGTGCTTTTGAGCGATACACCCGGAATCATAAAACCTGCATACCAACTGCAGGAAAGTATGATGGATTTTGTGAAATCAGCTTTTGAGGATGCCGATATTCTGCTGTATTTGGTTGAATTGGGCGAAAAGGAATTGAAGGATGAAGCGTTTTTCAACAAAATAACCAATTCAAAAATTCCAGTTTTATTGTTGATAAATAAAATTGACAAAGGCAACGAGGAGCTGCTTTCCGAAGCCTTAAAACTTTGGCAGGAAAAAGTGCCGAACGCTGAAATATTTGCTATTTCGGCGCTTCAAAATTTTGGCGTTCCCGAAGTTTTTAATCGAATTATTGAATTGCTTCCCGAGTCGCCGCCCTTTTATCCAAAAGACCAGCTCACCGATAAGCCCGAACGGTTTTTCGTAAACGAAGCCATACGCGAAAAAATATTGATGCACTACAAAAAGGAAATTCCCTATTCCGTTGAAATTGATACCGAGGAATTTTTTGAGGACGAAAACATTATCCGAATCCGTAGTATTATTATGGTGGAGCGTGAAACGCAAAAAGGGATTATCATCGGCCACAAAGGTTCGGCTTTAAAGCGCGTGGGCACTGAAGCCCGAAAGGACTTGGAAAAATTCTTCGGAAAGCAAATACACCTTGAACTTTATGTGAAGGTGAATAAAGATTGGCGCAGCAATGAAAAGCAGCTTCGGCGATTTGGGTACAACCAGAAATAAATTCCAAATCCCAAATTCCAAATTCCACGCTCGCCTGTCGATGGGCCGGTACCGAGCCCAACTCTTTTGAATATGGAGTTTGAAAAAGTCCTACCCCAACCCTTCCAAAGAGAAGCAGTAATTCCCCCTTTGAAGGGGGCTACGGGGATGTCTTAGATTTTGGAATTTATTTGGAATTTGGTGCTTGAAATTTGGAATTTTCAACAATCTCATTCATAAAATCATAAAGTTCACGCATTCCCGGTTTTCCTTTTTTCTTTCCCATGGCTCCGGCGAAATACAGTAAAATCCAAGCCAATACCAAAATTGCTGCAATCACGATTTGAATGGTTATTGAATTCCCTAGTTTGTAATTGGAGTACAACCAAGTCAAATCTACCATAAATAGAATTCCCACAGCAACGTGCAGAAACATAAACATGGTCCACACAGTTGGGTTCGGCCCAAAAAAACCGTGGAGGGAACAGGAGTTTTCAGCTTTTTCCGTTATTTCCAAATGCAGTTGCGGCGACCAAAAGTGCTGTTCCCTTTTCGGTAATTTTATAAAAATATGATCGTCCACGCAGGAAATTATAAATCTATTTTGTATTTCTTTAACTTCCGAAAATTTCATAACCAATTGTGAACAAGGTTCTTCAAGTTCCATTTGGAAACGTGGACGCAATACAATTTCATTGGAAAGCATTCTTTAATTATTTATTTTTAAAGCCGTTAAAATAGTATTTTTTCTGCCAACTAAAAGCTATTTTTGCACCCTAAAATTAAGATTATGAGCATTGTTGCCGTCGTAGGAAGACCAAATGTGGGAAAATCCACTTTTTTCAATAGATTGATTCAGCGTAGGGAAGCCATTGTGGATGCTGTGAGCGGCGTTACGCGTGACCGCCATTACGGAAAAAGTGACTGGAACGGAAAGGAATTTTCGTTAATTGACACTGGAGGTTATGTAAAGGGAAGCGACGATATTTTTGAAGCTGAAATAGACAAACAAGTGGAACTAGCTATTGATGAAGCGGATGCCATAATCTTTATGGTTGACGTGGAAAGCGGCGTTACCGGAATGGACCAAGAGGTTGCGAAACTGCTTCGCCGTTCAAAAAAACCCATCTTTTTGGCCATCAATAAAGTGGATGCTGCTTCAAGAGTTAATGATGCTTTGGAGTTTTATTCACTTGGTTTTGAAAACCAATACAATCTTTCAAGTATAAACGGAAGTGGAACTGGGGAATTGCTCGATGATTTGGTGAAGGCATTGCCGGATAGGGAAGAGCCGGATGATAGCGAGTTACCACGTTTTGCAGTTGTGGGTCGTCCGAACGCGGGAAAATCTTCTTTCATCAATGCGTTGATTGGCAAAGACAGATATATTGTTACCGACATCGCGGGAACTACGCGTGATAGTATTGATACAAAGTATGACCGTTTCGGGTTTGAGTTCAATTTGGTTGATACTGCCGGAATCCGCAAAAAAAGCAAGGTAAAGGAAGATCTCGAATTTTATTCCGTAATGCGAAGCGTCCGTGCTATAGAACACTGCGATGTTATCATCCTTATTTTTGATGCTACCCGTGGTTTTGACGGACAGGTGGAGAACATTTTTTGGCTGGCACAACGCAATAATAAAGGAATTGTGATACTTGCCAATAAGTGGGATTTGGTGGAAGACAAAGAAAGCAGTAGTGTTAAGGATTATGAAAAATACATCCGTCAGCAAATTGAGCCTTTTGTGGACGTGCCCATTGTTTTTGTTTCCGTACTTACAAAGCAACGTATTTATAAAGCCATTGAAACAGCGGTACAGGTTTACCAAAACCGAAGCAAAAAAGTTAAGACCAGTGAGCTGAACGAAGTAATGCTCCCTATTATCCAAGCATATCCGCCGCCGGCTTACAAAGCGAAATATGTAAAAATAAAATTCTGTACGCAGTTGCCAACTCCGTATCCAAGTTTTGCGTTTTTCTGTAATCTTCCGCAGTATGTGAAAGATCCGTATAAGCGTTTTATTGAGAATAAACTAAGGGAAAACTTCGATTTTTCGGGAGTTCCTATTACGGTTTATTTTAGGAAGAAGTAAAGGCAATAGTCGGTTAGTTATTCAACTACTTACCTGCTTTTAAAAAAATGTCCCAAGTAGCAAGTTGGGGTACGTCCAGTTTTTTCCAAAGATTATCTAGTTCTTTTTCAATTTGTATTATTGGGTCAGTTCTATTTTTGTCTTTGTATCTTTGGGTAGCAGACCAGCTAATGAGTAACCCTTTTAAATCTTCCAATGTTATTTCTTTTTGAAATTTAAAGGAAGGCGTTTCTATTTCGTTGAAGGGGAAGGGAATGGTTTTATATTCTTCAGCAACAAGTTGATTTTCCTTTTGCCAAAATTCACCAACAATGTTGTCGTGAAAATGAAGAATTAATTTATCTATTTCTGAAGATACTCTTGGCAAACTGTAAGTCCAAACAGCAATAATTCCTTCCGGTTTCAAAACACGTTTTACTTCAGAATAAAATTTTTCGAAATTAAACCAATGAAGTGCTTGGGCCACTGTTATTAAGTCGACAGAATTATTCGCTAAGCTACAACTTTCAGCTTTTTCAACTTTATAAGTAATTTTTGGATGTGATTGCGCATTTGAAATTTGTTGCCCACTCGGATCGGTGGCATAAACTTTTTCAAAATAATTGGCCAAACCTATAGCCGATTGTCCGTTGCCAGTACCACAATCCCAAGCTAAATCGTAATTTTTGGTTAGAGTGCTCAAATAGTCAAATAATTCTTTGGGATAGGAGGGCCTGTACTTTTGGTAAGCAGTAGATTGTTTTGAAAAATTATCTTTAAATTTTTCCATGTTCTTTATTTTTTGAACTCCCTCCCTTTGAAAGGAGGGTTGGAAAGGGATGTGTTTTTACCAACCACCGCTAGCGCCGCCACCACCGAAACCGCCACCACCGAAACCGCCGCCAAAGCCGCCACCGCCACCGAAACTTCCGCCACCGCCGAAGCTTCCGCCGCCACCGCCAAAACCACCACGACCAAGGCTACTCAGCACAATAATGTCCAGCAAGCTTCCGCCGCCTCCACCTTTACCGCCGCGCCCTCCTTTTCGCATAAGCGCAATAATGATAATGATAAAGATGAATATGATGAAAAAAGGGATGGGTGTTCCGTCCTTTTTTCCGAAATCGCGGTCTTCTTTGAATTCGCCTTTCAATGCTGCAAAAATGGCATCGCTTCCTTTATCAAGACCTTCGTAATAATTTTCTGCTTTAAATTCAGGAATCATAATTCGGTTTATGATGCGTTCGGCCATTAAATCGGTGATTCGGTATTCAATGCCGTAACCCGTGTTTATATCAACTTTGCGGTCTTCTTTTGCAAGCGTGATTACAATTCCATTGTCTTCGCCATCTTGGCCAATGCCCCATTTTTGGCCCCATTCTGCACCGAGCATGGAAATGTCTTCGCCGTTTGTAGAACCAATAATGATGCAAACAATCTGCGTGCTAGTGGAATCAGCATAGCGAATCAACTTATTTTCCAATGCAGTTTTTTGTGACGGTGTAAGCAGATTTATATAATCGTAAAGTGAAGTTTGCTTTTCGGGCTTTGGCGGAATTTCATATTGGGCCGAAACATTTTTAGGGAAAATAAAAATTCCCAAAAATGAAAATAAAATACAATATTTAGATAGAAAGTTGATGAGTTTATAGGTTTAAAAAATTTAAAATTGGAGCCATTAAAAGTATCTCTATTCCCTTTGGGAGCAGGTGCTTTACGCTACCGAAATATCGTTTGATAATTCATTTTTATCATCCTTTTGATAAGGGAAATGTTTTTTCAATTGTTCGCCAGCTTTTAAGATACCTTCTACCAAACCTTGTTTCATATCGCCATTTTTAAAATGATTGATAATGATGTCTTTAGTGCTTTCCCAAAAATTCTGGCCCACAATGTCGTTTATGCCTTTGTCGCCCATAATTACAAGCGTTCTATCCTGTACAGCAACATATATAAGCACGCCATTGCGTTCCTTGGTGTTGTCCATATTCAGCATATCAAATACTTCCGCGGCACGGTCAAAGGCGTCAATGTGCTCGTTTGGCTCTTCAGCAGAGGTGGAAGTGGGTTCCAAATGTACCCGTATTTCGCCCGAGGTGTTTTTTTCGGCAATGCGAATGGCTTCAATTATTGCGGCTTCTTCTTCAGAAGTAAGAAAATCTTCAACTTTAGACATTACTCTTTATCATTTCCTAAGTCATCAAAATTCACTTTTGGCGCATTTTCGCTGCCGGCATCAGCTTTGAAGTATGCTTTTTCGTGGAAGCCCAACATACCTGCAAATATTTTTGTTGGGAATTGATTTATTTCAGTGTTGAACATTCGCGCATCTTCATTAAACCTGTTTCGCTCCACGTTTATACGGTTTTCGGTGCGTTCCAGTTCGTTTATCAATTCCTTAAAGTTTTCATTCGCTTTTAAATCAGGATACCTTTCAAAAACAGCTAACAATCTCGAAAGTGCAGAGGTTACACCTGCCTGTGCTTCTTGATATTGTGCCAGTTTTTCCGGGGTAATGTTTGAAGGATCGATGTTTATGGATGTAGCTTTACTTCTGGCTTCTGTAACGGCAACCAACGTTTCCTGTTCAAATTCGGCATAGCCTTTTGCTGTGCTTACAATATTTGGTATGAGGTCAGCGCGGCGTTGATAGGAGCTTTCCACATTTGCCCATTGTGCAGTGGCTTTTTCGTCCAAAACGACCAATTTGTTATTGAGACTGGCCAAATAGCCTCCAATAATTAAAATTAGGCCTAAAATAATAATGATGGGTAACCATTTTTTCATGATGATGGTGAGTTTAGAGTTGTTCTTTGATTTTTAAAAGTTCTGCTTTTACCGATTCCAGTTTTCGAATAATCTCAAACTGGTCCAGTGTTTTTTGTTTGTTTTCCTTTAAATGTATTTTAGCGCCTTCCAACGTAAAACCGCGTTCTTTTACTAAATGATAAATAAGCTCTAGGTTTTTTATGTCTTGGGGGGTAAACTTTCGGTTGCCCTTGGCATTTTTTTTTGGTTTTAGCACATCAAATTCCTTCTCCCAAAAACGTATAAGCGATGTATTCACTCCGAAAGCATCGGCTACTTCGCCAATATTGTAATATAATCTTTCGGGTAGGTCTATGTGCATTAATTTTAGTTATGAGTTATGAGTTTTCTTTTCTTTGGAATTTAGAATTTTAGTCTAAAGATTGGTTTTCTTCTTGAGATTTTCTCAAAATTTCAGCAAATTCTTCCGAAGTCAAACTTCCATAGTAAAAATTAATCGGGTTAATGCGTTCGCCATCTTTAAATACTTCGTAATGACAATGAGGCGCCTCGCTTCTTCCAGTACTCCCTACAAAACCTATAATGTCGCCGCGCTGTACCTTTTGTCCTGGACGAACATTGTATTTGTAAAGGTGCGCATAGAGACTTTCATACCCATATCCGTGATCTATCACCACGTGGTTTCCATAGCCCGTGGCAGTATTGTCAGCACGTGTAACTTTGCCGTCTCCGGTGGCATATACGGGTGTTCCTCGCGGAGCGGTAAAATCCATTCCGTAATGAAACTTTCTCGCTTTTGTAAATGGATCTGTACGGTAACCGTAGCCAGAAGCCATTCGTGTAAGGTCTTCGTTTTTTACAGGCTGAATGGCAGGAATGGCGGCCAATAGTTTTTCCTTTTCTTCTGCAAGTCTTACTATTTCGTCTAATGATTTGGACTGTACAACAATCTGTTTCGTCAAAATATCCAAATTGCGGGTTGTGTTTATAATTAATTTTGAATTGTCAAAACCTTCCAAATCCTTGTAACGGTTTATACCTCCAAAACCTGCTTTTCGCTGTTCGTCTGGAATTGGGTTGCTTTCAAAATATACACGGTACAGGTTGTTGTCCCTATCCTCAACTTCAGCAAGTACTGCCTGTGCTTGCTCTATTTTTTTGTTCAGAAGCTCAAACTGAAGCTGCATATTGTTCAATTCACGCTGTAATGACAATTCCTTAGGGGTTTGAACTGATGGTAGGTTTATATAGACCAAAAGCAACAGAAAGCCACTAAGAAACATACCTAAAAGACTTAAAGCGAAAATCTTTAGTTTTCGGCCTTTTTTCTTTTCTATTTTTCGGTACGAAAGCGTTTCGCTATCGTAGTAATATTTAACCTTAGACATGCGTTAAAAAATTGCTATTTTTGCGCGTTGCTTGTTCGCGCGAAGTAAAGGTAACGTTTTTACAAATATAGAAATTGTTTATCACAGCGCCCAACCCTTAATTTTAGCATAATTTTATAAGAAATGAACTCGAAGGAAACCCGTTCCAAATTTTTAGAATTTTTCAAGTCCAAACAGCACCTCATTGTTCCATCTGCGCCAATGGTTGTAAAAAACGATCCAACGCTGATGTTTACCAATAGCGGGATGGCTCCGTTTAAGGAATATTTCCTAGGAAATGGGAAACCAAAAAGCAACCGAATTGCCGATACACAGAAATGTCTGCGCGTAAGCGGAAAGCACAACGATTTGGAGGAAGTGGGGATGGACACCTACCATCACACCATGTTTGAAATGCTTGGAAACTGGAGTTTTGGCGATTATTTCAAAAAAGAAGCAATAGAGTGGGCGTGGGAACTTTTGACCGAAGTTTTAAAAATTGATAAAGATATTCTCTACGTAACCATTTTTGAAGGCGATGAAAGTGAAGGTTTGGAGCGCGATACCGAAGCCTACAATCTTTGGAAACAATTTGTACCCGAAGACCGAATTTTAAACGGAAACAAAAAAGACAATTTCTGGGAAATGGGCGACCAAGGTCCGTGCGGCCCATGCAGCGAGATTCATGTGGATATTCGTTCTGCCGAAGAAAAAGCAAAAATTTCAGGGAAAGATTTGGTGAATAACGACCATCCGCAAGTGGTGGAGATTTGGAATTTGGTTTTTATGCAATTCAACCGAAAAGCCAACGGCAGTCTTGAAAAATTACCTGCACAACACGTTGATACTGGAATGGGATTCGAGCGTTTGTGCATGGTTTTGCAAAACAAACAAAGTAATTATGATACAGATGTTTTTACGCCACTGATTCGTGAAATCGGTGCGATTACTAATACAACTTACGGAAAAGACGAGAAAAAAGATATTGCAATCCGAGTGATTGCCGATCACGTTCGTGCGGTTGCGTTTTCAATTGCAGATGGACAACTTCCGAGCAATACGGGAGCTGGTTACGTGATCCGAAGAATATTGAGAAGGGCAATCCGCTACGGATTTACGTTTTTGGACAAAAAAGAACCTTTTATTTATAAATTGATTGAAACGTTGAGCGCGCAAATGGGCGATGCCTTTCCAGAGCTTATTACTGAAAAGAACTTAATTACAAACGTTATCCGCGAAGAGGAAAATTCTTTTTTACGAACGCTGGACCAAGGTTTGGTGTTGCTTGAAAACGTTATTGAAACTGCTGATTCCAAAGAAATTTCTGGTAAAAAAGCATTTGAACTTTACGATACTTTCGGTTTCCCGATAGATTTAACGGCTTTAATTCTTCGAGAACGCGGCTATTCTTTGAATGAAAAAGAATTTGACGCTGAACTTCAGCAACAAAAAGACCGTTCCCGCGCCGCAACAAAAGTGGAAACTGGTGATTGGGTAGTTTTGGAGAAAGATGACGTGGAGGAATTTGTGGGCTACGATACCTTGGAAACACAGGTGCGGATTACAAAATATCGCAAAGTGGAAAGTAAAAAGGAAGGCGAAATGTACCAATTGGTTTTCAACCTAACGCCTTTTTATCCCGAAGGTGGAGGCCAAGTGGGCGATAAAGGGTATTTGGAAGCTGCCGATGGTGGGGTAACTTATATTTTGGATACCAAAAAAGAGAACAATTTAATAATCCATTTCACAAAAACACTTCCGCGAAATGTTGAAACTACTTTTAAAGCGGTGGTTGATGAAAAACAACGAAACCGAACTGCATCAAACCACACCGCAACGCACTTGCTGCACCAAGGATTGCGAAATATTCTTGGCGAGCACGTTGCGCAAAAGGGAAGTATGGTCCACAGCCGGAATCTGCGTTTTGATTTTTCGCATTTTGCAAAAGTTAGCGATGAGGAATTGAAACAGGTTGAAGATTTTGTAAATGCAAGAATCCGCGAGGGAATTGCGTTGGAAGAAAGACGAAATATCCCGTACCAACAAGCTATTGACGAAGGTGCCATAGCACTTTTCGGTGAAAAATATGGCGATAGTGTGCGTGCAATAAAATTTGGAAAGTCGATGGAACTTTGCGGAGGTACACACGTGCCGAATACAAATGATATTTGGCATTTTATAATTACTTCCGAAGGGGCGGTTGCATCTGGAATTAGAAGGATTGAAGCAATTACTGGCGATGCTGCAAAACAATATTTTATTGATAGGAGTGAATCATTCGCATTGCTTCAAAAAGCGTTGAACAATGCACAAGATCCTGTGAAAGCTGTGGAAAGTTTACAGGAAGAAAATAGCAATTTGCAAAAACAAATTCAGCAATTGTTAAAGGATAAAGCGAAGAATCTAAAAGGCGAATTAAAAGCTGAAATTGAACAAATAAATGGTGTGAATTTCCTTGCCAAAAAAATTGATTTGGATGCTGGCGGAATGAAAGATTTAGCTTTTGAACTTGGCAACGAGACTGAAAACCTGTTTTTGGTTTTCGGTGCCGAACACGACGGAAAAGCGTTGCTTGCTTGCTATATTTCAAAGGAATTGGTTACTGAAAAAAATCTGGATGCCGGAAAAATCGTCCGCGAACTTGGTAAATACATTCAAGGCGGTGGCGGTGGACAGCCTTTCTTTGCCACTGCGGGAGGAAAAAACCCAGCTGGAATTGACGAAGCTCTGGAAAAAGCACAGGAATTTTTAAAGTAGCAGGTTGCAGTTGCAGTATTCAGTGCTGCAAACTGCCACTGCAAACTGAATACTAAAAAATGAAGCTCCAAACCGAAATACCATTAAAACCCGAAGAAAATCAAATAGATTATTCATCGAAGATTATTTTATTGGGAAGCTGTTTTTCGGAAAATATTGGTGGGAAGTTTGATTATTTTAAATTCCAGAATCTGCAGAATCCGTTTGGGGTAATTTTCAATCCTGTTTCCATTGAAAAATTGATTGTTCGTGCAATTGATAACGTTTCTTTTTCCGAAGAGGATATTTTTCAGCACAACGAAGTTTGGAAATGTTTTGAAAGCCATTCCGAGCTTTCTTCATTGGATAAAAGTGAATTTTTAAAAAATCTTAATTCAGCACTACAAAATCTTCGCGAAGCACTTTTTTCTTCAACCCATATTATTTTCACTTTTGGGACATCTTGGGTTTACACACATTTGGCAAGTGATGAAATAGTAGCCAACTGCCATAAACTTCCACAGAAAAATTTTAAAAAAGAGTTGCTTTCAATAGCAGAAATTTCCAAAAGCCTTCAGAGCATTTTCAATAAAATTTCAGCAATAAATTCCAGCGCAACCATTATAAATACGGTTTCTCCAGTGCGTCATATTAAAGATGGTTTTGCGGAAAACTCCCTTAGTAAAGCACATTTAATTTCTGCAATACACAACTTCAAAAATCAGCAATCAAAAATCAGCAATCAACATTCCCATTATTTTCCTTCTTTTGAAATTATGATGGACGAGCTGCGCGATTATCGTTTTTATGCCGAAGATATGCTTCACCCAAACAAAACGGCCATAGAAATCATTTGGCAAAAATTTTCAAAGGTTTGGATTTCTTCAGAAACAGAAACGCTTCAAAAAGAAATTGCCTCCATTCAAAATGGTTTAAAACATAGACCTTTGAACCCGGAAAGCACTGAACATCTTCAATTTTCGGAAAAGCTGCAACAGAAAATTTCTTCAGTTAAGAAACAATTTCCGCACATAAACTTTTAATTCTGGATTCATAATTCCGCATTCATAATTGTATAATACGTCAATTGCCCTATTGTAAATACTTTCGGTTTGGGTCAATTTTGCTTCAACAATAATCACGTATTCGCATAAAGCGGAATATTAAACCAAACATTATGAAAACATTTAAAAAATCTATTTTAGTATTAATGGCAATTGTTGCCGTAAGTTTAACTTCTTGTAAAAAAGACGACGATGGCGGCGATGACCCACAAGGTGGTTCAGGGACTTTTACCGCAAAAGTTGATGGAAACAACTTTTCAGGAATGCAAGGAACAGTAGTTGCGAGAGTAACAAACTCTGGTGCTGGACAGGCGATTGCCATTAGTGGTGGAACTGAACAGTCTGAAAACCTACAAATTATTCTCACAAGTTTTGACGGTGAGGGTAGCTACGATTTGAATTTTGTTAATATAGGCACCTATAGTTATTTGCCAGATCCAAGTAATCCAGATCCTAATACAGTAGTTGTTTATTCAACTGTTGGAACCGGACAAGGAAACAATGGTACGATAAACATTTCCAGTTACGACGGAAATACAATTAAGGGTACGTTTAATTTTACTGGTTATAATTTGAACAACACCAGCGAGAGTGTTTCAGTAACCGATGGACAGTTTAATATTGAAGTGACCAATCAGTAATAAATTTTTGAAGGAAATCTCTATGTTGAGGTTTTTACGTGGGCCGGGGGCAGAACGCAAGTTTTTCCTCCGGTTTTTTTTACAGGTTGAGAAATTTAATTATAATGTGTTTTCGGAAATAAGGCAACTGCCTTATTGCTTTTGCCTTTTAGTAAAGGCATCTTTGTATAAGAAGTTTAAAATGATCTACTAACCAGATTATTTTCACGCTGAGGGCGAAGTGAGGAGCGCCTAAAGTAATAAAAACCCCATGTTCAACTATGGGGTTTATTATTTTACAAAACAAATAAGGCAGATGCCCTATGGGTAAAAACAAAAAAGAAATATATATTTAAGGTTTATAACCAGTTACTTATGATGTTGCAGCTAATCTTCACAATAGTACTACTCTTCTCAATTTTGGGAATGCTGATTTGGGCGTATATGGAAAATAGGGCACTCGGCAGAGCCCATGCGCAAAGCATTTCTGAGTTGGAAAGTGCAATATCCATAAATTATGGGCAGGTAAACTTTAGAAAACAGCATCTCAACAACTATCAATTTATGCAGTACAATTTACACGAGGCTCTGGTGGTTCAATCTGAAATAAAATTATAGTTTATGTTTAGGTTTTTACTGTTTCTTCCGGTCCTAATGAATTTCACCGCCACGTATTCACAGAGCAAGAAAACAATTGATTCCATAAATACACTTTATGTCCAAGGGCTCAATATTCCACAAGATTCCATTGTTGCACTTTTTCAACAAAACCTAAAAGATGCCGAGAAAATTTCCTATGAATTAGGAATGGCAGGCGCACATTCACAACTGAGTTTGGTGTATGCCTACCAAGGAAAATATGAGGAAAGCACCAAAAGTTCCATTGAAGGGATAAAGATTTATGAAAAACTAAACCAACTGGACCGAGTTGCTGATTATTATGCCGAAATGGGCTATAGCATGAAGTACCGTGATATGGAAAAGGCACTTTACTACATGCAAAAAGGAAAGGCCATTGCTGAAGCCAATAATTTTGAGAATGAACTAAAGGATATTTATAACAACTACGGCGTTTTGAAAGAAATAAATAAAGAGCTGGATAGCGCTCTTTTCTATTTTGAAAAAGGCTTACAAATAAAACTGAAGCTCAACGACACCATAGGCATACCCTATAGTTGGAGTAATTTGGCCGGCGTGTATGGCTTGCAGGAAAATTTTTCAAAATCGAGGGAATATTTCAGCAAATCCCTTCAGCAACGATTGCAATGGGCAGATTCATTGGGCATTGCTGAAAATTATACACAGTTGGGTGAAGTTTTTGTTGCAGAGCAAAAATGGCGCAACGCAATTCCGCTAGTACATAAATCTTTACCTATTTCAAAAAAGAAACAGTATCAAAATCTCACACAGTATAACTACAAGCTGCTTTCAGATATTTATAAAAAATTAAAAAATACAGATTCGGCTTTGTATTATTTTGAACAGTATGCTGCGATAAAAGATAGTGTACACGGACTAAAGGTGCAGGAGCGAATTGCGGCCTTAAACGTGGAATTTGAAACTGAAAAAAAGCAAAACGAAATACTGCAACAGCGTGCCCAGCTTGCCGAAAAGGATTTGGAGGTACGTCGTAAAAACACTTTTATTTTTGGGAGTCTCGGGCTGGCATTGATCCTTGGTCTGCTCGGCTATTTGCTTTACAATCAGCAAAAACTTAGAAACCGTCAGCTTCAAAAAGAAAGCGAATTAAAAACCGCTTTGGCAAAAATTGAGACGCAAAACAAACTGCAAGAGCAACGCTTAAGAATATCCCGTGATCTTCACGACAATATTGGCGCACAGCTTACTTTTATAATTTCCAGTATTGATAATTTAAAATTTGGCTTTACGGATATAAGTGAAAAATTAGGCAGCAAACTCAGTAATATCAGCAGTTTCACACAGCAAACTATTTATGAGCTGCGTGATACCATTTGGGCGATGAATAAGGAAAATATAACCTTTGAAGATCTTCAGGCTCGTATCGCCAACTTTATAGAGCACGCAAAAAACGCTTCAGAAAAGACTGATTTTTCGTTTAACATAGAAGGAAATATTGATGAAGCACATGTTTTTTCTTCCGTAGTGGGAATGAATATTTACAGAATTATTCAAGAGGCTGTTAACAATGCCTTGAAATATGCTTCTGCAGATGAAATTGAAGTTAATATATCTGAAAAGGAGGCCAAATATAATATTGAAATTACTGATGATGGAATTGGGTTTGACCAGGATAATACTGAGCTCGGCAATGGATTAAATAATATGAAAAAACGTGCTAGGGAAGTTGGAGGTACGCTTCAAATTAAATCCTCAAAAAAGGGAACTTCAGTTTTGCTGAAGGTACCGAAATGATTCAAAAAAAATAAACTAATAAGGCAATTGCCCTATTTTTTTGATTATTCTTAAAAGGTATTTTTAGTATCTTTAAAACAACTAACCCGCAAAAGATGCTTAAAGTTGCAATAGTTGACGACAACACTTTTCTTATAAATGCCGTTAAGGAAAAACTCTCTTTTTTTGATGATGTTTCCGTGAAACACACTTCCATGAACGGCACCGAATTACTAACAGAATTGGAAGAAAACCACAACCTCGATTTAATTTTAATGGATATTGAAATGCCCGTGCTGAACGGTATTGAAACCACTCAAATCGTAAAGCAGAAATACCCACACATAAAAATAATAATGCTCACGGCTTTTGATAACGATGAGCATATTTTCAATGCAATAAAGGCTGGTGCTGATGGGTATTTGCTGAAGGAAATCAATCCAAAGGATTTATACGAGGGCATAAAGGAAACCTTAAACGGCGGGGCGGCAATGAATCCTTCCATCGCAATGAAAACCTTGAAATTGCTCCGAAACCCGATAGATATACAAAATCCTCGCGACCAAGAAGAAATATCACTTTCCACACGCGAGGTGGAGGTTTTGGAACAACTCAGCAAAGGTTTGAGCTATACAGTTATTGCCGATCATCTTTTCCTTTCGCCCAGCACCGTGCGCAAACACATTGAAAATATCTACAAAAAACTGCAGGTACACAGCAAGATAGAAGCTGTTCAAAAGGCTAAAAACCATAATATCATTTAAAGCACCAACAAATAAATCCCAAATTCCAAATAGTAACTTTTGGGATCTGGGATTTGTATTTTGGAATTTATTTAATATTGTCAGTTCGAGCGCAGTCGAGAATTATTTAAGTTGAAAAGCTTCCTTCACCTTATCAACATAATCTAACTTTTCCCAAGTAAAAAGTTCCACTTCCTTTGTAATCTGTCCATTGTAGGGGCTTTCAAAAGTCTTGGTAATAACTTGTGGTTCTCTTCCCATATGCCCGTAAGAAGCGGTTTCGGAATAGATAGGGTTTCTAAGCTTCAATCTTTTTTCAATTGCGGCTGGACGCATATTGAAAATTTCTGAAATCTTTTTTGCGATTTCGCCGTCAGACAAATTAACATTTTTAGAATTGTATGTATTCACCAAAATTGAAGTTGGTTCCACAACGCCAATTGCGTAAGAAACCTGCACTAAAACTTCATCTGCAACACCGGCTGCAACAAGGTTTTTTGCAATATGTCGTGAAGCATAAGCCGCACTTCTGTCCACTTTACTCGGGTCTTTTCCGCTGAAAGCACCACCTCCGTGGGCGCCTTTTCCGCCATAGGTATCAACAATGATTTTACGTCCAGTTAAACCTGTATCGCCGTGTGGGCCGCCGATTACAAATTTTCCCGTTGGATTTATATGATAAACAATATCATCGTTAAACAACTTTTGAACATATTCCGGCAATTGTTTTTTCACTCGTGGAATCAAAATTTCAGTGATATCCTTCTTTATTTTCGACAACATTTTTTCGTCCGCATCAAATTCATCGTGTTGTGTTGAAACTACAATAGCAACTATTTTCTGAGGGATGTTATCGTCGCTGTATTCAATGGTAACCTGGCTTTTCGCATCGGGGCGCAAGTATTTTATTTCAGAATTTTCACGGCGTAGCGCAGCCAATTCAATCAAAATTTTATGTGAAATATCCAACGCCAAAGGCATATAATTTTCGGTTTCCTTTGTGGCGTAACCAAACATCATTCCTTGGTCGCCAGCGCCCTGTTCTTCCTTGTTTTCACGATCCACACCCTGATTGATATCCTGGGATTGTTCGTGAATTAACGAAATAACACCGCAAGAGTCCCCGCTGAATTTATATTCGCCCTTGGTATAACCAATTTTATTAATTACATCACGGGCAATATTTTGAACGTCAAGGTAGGTATTGCTCTTCACTTCGCCCGCCAAAACGACCTGTCCGGTTGTTACTAAAGTCTCGCAAGCCACTTTACTTTCAGGGTCGAATGCTAAAAAGTTATCCAAAAGCGCATCGCTTATTTGATCCGCAACTTTATCTGGGTGTCCTTCGGAAACACTTTCCGAAGTAAATAAATAGGCCATAAAATGGTTTTAAAATTTATATTTTTCAGAAGATTTGACGAGAGCGCCTAAGGGAAGTTTTCACTGCCTTTAGCATTTTTTATTGAGGTTGCAATCAGTCAAATCTTTCCTCTTAATTTGTCTTGGGCAAAAGTAAAAAAATTAAATGAACCGCAATTTTATTTAAAGTTTTTTGGGGAAATATTTGGTTATTAAATTTTTCTATCGCTATATTTGCGCTCACAAAGTTCAAAACTTTATTGAAATGTTATCAAGAAAGGCCGAGGGAATAGACCCTATGACGCCTTAGCAACCCTTTCTCCGGAAAGAAGGTGCTACATTCTACAACAATTCTGAATTTCAGAATTGGCGATAGATAACGACAAGACAATTTCTTTTCTGAAATTGCTTTTCACTTTTTCTTTTTAACATTTTTCTATTAAAGTACGTCGCAAGGCGCATTTTGACTTTTGGCTTAATCTATTTATTAATTCAAAAAAATTAGAAAAATGAGTGTAACAAAAATTATCCATTCCATTCCAAGTGATCCGTTAACGGGAGCTATTTCAGTGCCGGTTTACCAAACATCAACCTTTATCCAAGAAGCGCCGGGCGTTAACAAAGGTTTTGATTATGCCCGAAGCAACAACCCAACCCGTAAAGTGCTGGAAGATGTAGTTGCAAAACTTGAAAACGGACATTCCGGTTTTGCCTTCGCCACAGGTTTGGCGGCAATTGATTCCGTTTTGAAATTGCTTTCCGTTGGGGATGAAATCGTCGCTGTTGATGATATTTACGGTGGAGCATACCGACTTTTCACCCACGTCTATGAAAAATTGGGAATAAAAGTAAATTATGTTGATGCCACTGAAGTTGAAAACGTAGCAAACGCGGTTTCAAACAAAACAAAATTGGTTTGGATTGAATCTCCCACAAATCCAACCTTGAAAATTTCAGATATTGAAGCCATTTCAAAAGTGGCGAAAAGCGTAAATGCGCTTTTGGTTGTTGACAATACGTTTGCATCGCCAATTGCGCAAAAACCAATTGATTTGGGCGCAGACATCGTTATCCACAGCGGTACAAAATACATCGGCGGTCATTCCGATTTGGTGGCTGGTTTGGTTGTTACGAAAACGCAGGAGCTTTCAGAAAAAATTAAGTTCGTCCAAAATGCTTCCGGCGGAATTTTAGGTCCGTGGGATTGTTTTTTAACTATTCGCGGAATTGAAACTTTGGATATTCGCTATAAAAAACAATGCGAAAACGCGCTGAAAGTAGCCTTGTTTTTGGAAAGTCAAGATGCGGTTGAAAAAGTGCATTACCCAGGTTTGGAAACCCACAAAAATCACGAAATCGCCAAAAAACAGCAAAACGGATTGTTCGGCGGGATAATTTCTTTCAGTCTAAAAGATGACACACAGGAAGCTGCGGTGAAATTTGTGACCAATACAGAATATTTCAAATTGGCCGAAAGTCTTGGCGGAGTTAAAAGTTTACTTTGCCATCCCGCACAAATGACGCACGCTTCCATTCCGCGTGAAATTCGTTTGAATGCAGGAATCAATGATTCTTTAATCCGACTTTCCTGTGGAATTGAGGATGCCGAAGATTTGATAAACGATCTTTCCGAAGCTTTTAAAATCATTGAAAAATCCAAAGAATTTTTAACCTATTAAACCGAAAATGATGAGCGCAGCAACAGTAGAAATTCCTTTGGAACAATTGATAAATCTGGAAAAGATTAAAAAGAAAAAAATAAACATCGCCATTTTTGGACACGGAAATGTGGGCAGCCATTTGGTGAACCAAATTATTTCCTCGAAAGAAGAAATTTCACGAAAACGCGATTTGGAACTGAATATTTTCGCAATCGCAAATTCAAAAACTGTATTACTTCAGCAAAATGGATTAAGCAAAAATTGGATTGAAGAAAAAATAGAATCTGGAAAAGAATATAATCCCGAAGAAGTGATTTCCTTCGCAAAGAACAACAATCTCCAAAACCTGATTTTGGTTGATAATACTGCCGATTCTGGCTTTGTACAGAATTATTCGGCTTTTGTTGAAAATGGTTTCCATTTGGTTTCCTCAAATAAAATCGCCAATACGTTGGATTTGAATTTTTACAAAGAACTTCGCCAAAAACTGACTTCAAAAAAACGACAATATTTATATGAAACCAATGTAGGCGCAGGACTTCCGTTGATTGATACAATCAAGCTTTTGCACCTTTCAGGAGAAAATATCACGCGAATTCGCGGCGTGTTTTCAGGTTCGTTGAGTTATATTTTCAACACTTTTTCGGAAGAAGATAGAACGTTCAGTTCGGTTTTAAAATCTGCAATTGACAAAGGATTTACAGAACCAGACCCACGCGAAGACCTTTGTGGAAATGACGTTGGTCGGAAATTACTTATCTTAGCTCGTGAACTGGATTTGCACAACGAATTTGAAGATATTTCAATTCAAAATTTAATTCCAAAGGATCTGCGGAATGTTTTCAAAGAAGAATTTTTAGACCGTTTGCAAGAATTGGACGTACCGTTTCAAATCAAAAAGAAAAACCAACCAAAAGATTGTGTTTTTCGTTACGTTGCAGATTTGCACGGCGATTTGTCAAAGGAAACAGGTGCAATTTTAACTGTGAATTTAACTTCGGTTCCCAAAAATAGTATGTTGGGCGCTCTTAAAGGCAGCGATTCAATTTTTGAAATTTACACAGAAAGCTACGGAAACAATCCAATCGTAATCCAAGGTGCGGGAGCGGGAGCGGCAGTGACGGCACGGGGCGTTTTCGGGGATATTTTGAGGATAAGCGATAAGAATGATTAAATTTTCCGATATTTTGATACAATTTTTTGGGCTTTTTGAACCAAGACATTTGGAAACGTGAAATTTAAATATGAATATTTTATAAATTAGGGGTCGTGTGTCTAAAAGTCGTGGTTCGTGATTCTTGTTTCAAAAAAATAATTTTAACCAATGAAAGTACAACTTGTAAGAATAAACGACAACTATCTTTTTGAAGCAAAAGGCGCTTCCGGCGTTCCGGTTTTAATCGACAACAAAACCGACGAACCTTCAAAAGGCGCAAGCCCAATGGAACTTTTGTTGATGGGCGTGGGCGGCTGCAATGCCATAGATATTGTAATGATTTTAAAGAAACAGCGACAGGAAATCACTTCCTATAAAATAGAAGTGGAAGGCCAGCGAAAGCAGGTGCGCGACGCCAAACCCTTCGAGTCCATGTATGTAACCATTTATTTGGAAGGTAAAATTGACGAGGCAAAAGCAATCCGCGCGGCGCAACTTAGTTTTGAAAAATATTGTTCGGTTTCCATCACGTTGGAAGCTTCAGTGAAAATTACGTACAGCATTGTACTTAACGGCAAACAATTATAAAGGTTCAAATATTTTTTTGAATTGATAAATTTATACCGTTACTTTGTTCAAGTTCATATTCATAGTTAAAAGTTATCAAGAAAGGCCGAGGGAATAGACCCTTTGACGCCTTAGCAACCCTTTCGCCAGAATGAAGGTGCTACGTTCTATCCGCCTCAGACGGAATAGATAACACAAAGCAGGTTTTTCCTTCACCTTTTTTTGATATAAATTTTTATAGCGTGCCCAGCCTTGGGCTGGTCGGGCTTTCCGCTGCAATCTTTTTTTCGTCCCTCAAAAAAGGATTTCCGCTGCAATCCCTCACGCAAATTTGAACTTAAATCAAAAATCAAGAAATGAATAAAATACAACAAGCACTTCAAAACCGAATATTGATCCTCGACGGTGCAATGGGCACGATGCTGCAGCGCTACAAGTTTTCTGAGGAAGATTTTCGTGGCGAACGGTTTAAGAATTTTCATAAATCGGTTCAAGGAAACAATGATTTGCTTTCCATTACACAACCAAAAGCAATTGCGGAAATCCATTCAAAATATTTCACTGCGGGCGCGGATATTGTGGAAACCAACACATTTTCCAGCACCACCATCGCAATGGCCGATTATGATATGCAGGATTTGGTATACGAACTGAATTACGAATCTGCCAAAATCGCAAAAAAAGTTGCAGATGAATTCACCGCAAAAGAACCGCACAAACCACGTTTTGTAGCCGGAGCAATAGGCCCAACAAACAAAACCGCAAGTATGAGTCCAAACGTAAACGATCCGGGATTCCGTGCAATTTCTTTTGAACAATTGCGCGTTGCCTACAAACAACAATGCGAAGCCTTGATTGACGGCGGCGTGGATATACTTTTAGTAGAAACCATTTTTGATACGCTAAACGCCAAAGCAGCACTTTTCGCAATTGACGAAATTAAAGAAGAAAGAAATCTCGACATGCCCATAATGATTAGCGGAACAATAACCGATGCTTCGGGAAGAACCCTTTCGGGCCAGACTGCTGAGGCATTTCTGATTTCAATTTCGCATATTCCACTGTTGAGCGTAGGCTTCAACTGTGCTTTGGGCGCCAAACAACTCACGCCCCATCTTGAAGTGATTGCAAGCCGCACCAATCTTGCTGTGAGCGCCTATCCAAATGCAGGATTGCCAAACGCGTTCGGGGAATATGATGAAAGCCCCACACAAATGGCTGAGCAAGTGAAGGAATATTTAGACAAACAGTTGGTAAACATAATCGGTGGTTGCTGCGGAACTACTCCCGAACACATTAAAGCAATTGCGGACATTGTTTCACAATACAAACCGCGACCTGTTTTTAATACTGAAAACGTCGCAATATGATTCCCAAAAAAAAAGAAATTGAGGAAGCCGGTGCACGAGTAAAACCTTATGTTCACAACACGCCAGTATTAAAATCTTCCTATATAAATGAACTTTCTGGCGCTAAGGTTTTTTTCAAATGTGAAAACTTTCAGAAGATGGGAGCTTTCAAAATGCGGGGAGCAACCAATGCTATTCTTCAACTTTCCGAAGAGCAAAAAAAAGCGGGTGTAGTAACACATTCCTCAGGAAATTTTGCGCAAGCACTTTCTTTGGCTGCGAAAAATTTAGGTGTAAAAGCTTACATCGTAATGCCGGAAAATGCACCACAAGTGAAAAAAGAAGCAGTAAAAGGCTACGGCGGAATTATTACCAAATCCGAATCCACCCCAATCGCTCGTGAAACTGAAGCCGAGCGAATTCAAAAGGAAACAGGCGCCACGTTTATCCATCCTTCAAACGATAGAAATGTAATTCTCGGAAATGCGACAGCAGCCGCGGAATTGCTGCAATCGCATCCCGATTTGGATTATGTTTTCACTCCCGTTGGCGGTGGCGGCTTAATTGCTGGCACATCGCTTTCGGTAAAATATTTCGGAACTGATTGCAAAACAATCGGCGGCGAACCATTTGAAGTTGACGACGCTTTCCGAAGTCTTCAAAGTGGAAAAATTGAATTCAACGAAACCACAAACACTATCGCCGACGGACTAAAAACATTCCTTGGCGATGTGAATTTCCCCATAATTAAAGAACTGGTTTCAGAAATAATACGAGTTGAAGAAACCGAAATTATTTTAGCAATGAAACTCATTTGGGAGCGCATGAAAATAATCGTTGAACCTAGCAGTGCTGTTGCACTTGCAGCATTATTTCGTGAGAAAGAAAGATTTCAAAATAAAAAAATAGGAATTATTATTTCTGGAGGAAATGTTGACCTTTCAAAACTTCCTTTCTAAAATGAAAAAGAGTCAACCAAAGTACCTGAAATTATCAGGTCTAGAACCACTCGTTATCACCCCCGAAAGCAATTTCATAAATGTGGGTGAACGTACCAATGTGGCGGGTTCAAAAATGTTTCTTCGACTTATAAAAGAACGGAATTTTGAAGCTGCCTTGGCCGTTGCGCGGGATCAAGTTGAAAACGGCGCGCAGATTCTCGACATCAATATGGACGATGGTTTGATTGATGGCAAAGAGGCGATGGTGAAATTCCTGAATTTAGTTATTGCGGAACCGGATATTTCCCGAGTTCCCATTATGATTGACAGCAGTAAATGGGAAATTATTGAGGCTGGTTTGCAGGTGGTGCAAGGCAAATGTGTGGTGAATTCAATCAGTTTAAAGGAAGGCGAAGCCGAATTTATCCATCACGCAAAACTCATAAAACGTTATGGCGCCGCGGTAATCGTAATGGCTTTTGACGAAGTGGGACAGGCTGACAATTACGATAGAAGAATAGAAATTGCCAAACGCTCCTATGATATTTTGGTGAACCAAGTGAAATTCGCGCCCGAAGACATTATTTTCGATCTCAACATTTTTCCCGTGGCAACGGGGATGGATGAGCATCGCAGAAATGCGGTCGATTTTATTGAGGCTACGCGCTGGGTTCGAGAAAATTTGCCGCACGTGAGCGTGAGCGGAGGTGTTAGCAATGTTTCCTTTAGTTTCCGCGGAAACGATCCCCTTCGCGAGGCAATGCATTCGGTGTTTTTGTACCACGCGATTCAAGCGGGTATGAATATAGGTATCGTAAATCCTGCGATGTTGGAGGTATACGATAATATTCCGAAAGATTTATTGGAACGCGTGGAGGACGTAATGCTCGACCGTCGCGACGATGCTACGGAACGCCTGCTCGATTTTGCCGAAACCGTAAAAGAAACGACAAAGGAAAGTAAAATTGATTTGTTGTGGCGTTCAGAGCCTTTGCAAGACCGTATTACGAGAGCGTTGGTAAAAGGAATTGATGAATTTATTTTAGCAGACATTGAAGAAGCTCGACAAAGTGTTTCGAAACCAATCGAGGTCATTGAAGGTCATTTAATGAACGGAATGAACGTAGTCGGCGACCTCTTCGGAAGTGGAAAAATGTTTTTGCCACAAGTGGTGAAAAGTGCTCGGGTTATGAAAAAAGCAGTTGCGTATCTACTTCCATATATTGAGGAAGAAAAATTGAAAAATCCACAAATTGGTGATTCAAAAAATGCAGGAAAAGTTTTAATGGCAACAGTAAAAGGAGATGTTCACGACATTGGTAAAAATATTGTTGGCGTCGTTTTGGCTTGCAACAATTATGAAATTATCGATCTCGGCGTAATGGTGCCGCCCGAAAAAATAATCGCGACCGCAAAGGAGGAAAATGTGGATGCCATTGGCTTGAGTGGTTTGATAACGCCATCTTTGGACGAAATGGTTTTTTTGGCGAAGGAAATGCAGCGCCAAAACTTTAAAGTTCCATTGTTGATTGGCGGCGCAACCACTAGCAAAGCGCACACGGCGGTAAAAATTGATCCCGAATACGAATGTGCCGTAGTTCATATAAACGACGCATCGCGTGCTGTTACTGTGGTTGGCGATTTGTTGAAAAAGGAAACTTCAGATTTATACAAAGAAAACTTAAAGAAGGATTACGATATTTTCAGAAAGGATTTTTTGAAAAGACAAAGAGTGAAAACCTATGTTTCAATTGAAGAAGCTCGAAAAAACAAATTTAAAATTGATTGGAAAATTACAGAAATAAAAAAACCAAATCAGTTGGGAGTTCAGGTTTTGAGGAATTTCGATTTATCTCTATTAGAAGAATTTATAGATTGGACGCCATTTTTCAGAAGTTGGGAACTGCACGGAAGGTATCCAAATATTTTGACAGACGAAATCGTGGGTACACAAGCTTCGGAATTATTTAATGATGCTAAAAAAATGCTCGATAAGATAATTTCAGAAAAACTCTTGGAAGCGCGAGCCGTCTTTGGAATTTTTGAGGCAAATACTATAAACGATGATGATATAATAATTCAAAATTCAGAATTCAGAATTCAGAATTATTTTTTCCGAACGCTACGCCAACAATCACAAAAAGCCGCCGGAAAACCAAACCTTGCCTTGGCCGATTTTATTGCACCAAAGAAAACCGGAATTCAGGATTATATTGGGTGTTTCTGTGTAAGTACTGGTTTTGGTACTGCGGAATTGGCTTCAAAATATGAGAAAGAACACGACGATTACAATGCCATAATGGTAAAAGCCTTGGCAGATCGTTTGGCAGAGGCTTTTGCGGAATTTCTTCACAAAAAAGTGCGGACAGAATATTGGGGCTACGCTTCCGAAGAAAATCTTTCCAATGAAGATTTGATTTCAGAAAAATACAAAGGCATTCGTCCCGCGCCGGGCTATCCCGCTTGTCCCGATCATTTGGAAAAACTCACTATTTGGCAAGTTTTAAAAGTGAAGGAAAACATAGGTGTGGAACTTACCAAAAGCTTGGCAATGTGGCCGGCGGCTTCGGTTTCGGGCTATTATTTTGCAAATCCCGAGGCGCGCTATTTTGGTCTTGGAAAAATTAAGGAAGATCAAGTGGAAGATTTCGCAAAACGAAAAAATATGAATTTAGAAGAAGCCACGAATTGGCTAAAAACAAACCTTGCAGACTAATTAAAAAGATACCCGCCTTCGCGGGCATTAATATGAAAGTAACCGAACACATAGAAAACGGAAAGGGAAAAACACAATTTTCGTTTGAGATTTTACCGCCTTTAAAGGGCGAAAATATCCATTCCATCTTTGAAAATATTGACCCTTTGATGGAGTTTCAACCGCCTTACATAAATGTTACCTATCATCGCGAGGAATACGTTTTTAAGGAATTGAAGAACGGTTTGATTGAAAAGAAAATCGTTCGTAAACGTCCCGGAACGGTGGGAATTTGTGCCGCAATTCAAAACAAATATGATGTGGATGCCGTACCACACATTCTTTGCGGTGGATTTACGAAAGAAGAAACCGAAAATTTTTTGATAGACCTTCAGTTTTTGGGAATTGACAATGTTATGGCTTTGCGAGGCGATGCGGTAAAAAGTGAAACCTATTTCACACCCAATAAAAATGGCCACAAGTATGCCTGCGATCTTGTTTCACAAATAAATTCGATGAACAAGGGCCAATATCTCGATGATGAACTTCAACATACTTTTCCGACCGATTTTTGTGTGGGCGTAGCTGGCTATCCCGAAAAACATATGGAAGCGCCAAGTAGCGAGAGCGATATCCATTTCCTAAAAAAGAAAATTAAGAATGGTGCGGAATATATAGTGACACAGATGTTTTTCGACAATGAAAAATATTTCAAATTTGTGGAAAAATGCAGAGCAGAGGGCATTATCGTTCCTATTATTCCCGGCTTAAAACCCATTGCGGTGAAATCGCATCTCAATTTAATTCCACATCGCTTTAAAGTTGATTTGCCCGATGCGTTGGTAATGGAAGTGGTAAAGGCAAAAGATAATAAAGCCGTTCGGCAGATTGGGATTGATTGGTGCGTAAAGCAAAGCAAAGAACTTGTAAAAGCGGGAGTGCCTTTTCTTCATTATTATTCTATGGGGAAAAGCAGCAATATTAAAGAAATTGCTTCGCAAGTATTTTAAGATTGTTTTATTTTGCGGTAATGTCCCGAATTGCGTTTTTAGTGGTTTTTCTCACAACTTCTTTTGTTTTTTCACAGGAAAAAAACAAGGATTTTTTTGTGGACGCCAATTATTTCTACGGAACCATTCTTCGTCACAATAAGGATATTTCACATTTGGTAAAAGCCCATCCCGATGGTTTTATTATTGGTTTTAACCGAAAAACCTACGGAGCCGAACGATGGCAACAGGAATATAACTATCCCGATTGGGGTTTTTCTTTCGTGCATCAAAATGCGCATTACGATGTTTTGGGTGAAAATTATGGGCTGTACGGGCATTTCAATTTTTACTTTTTAAAGCGAAATCTTTTTTTCCGAATAGGGCAGGGTATTGCATACAATACCAATCCGTTTGACTTAGAAACCAATTTTAAAAATAATGCTTACGGTACCCGTTTGTTGAGTTCAACCTATTTGATGCTGAATTACAACAAGCAAAATCTTTTCAAAAACTTCGGGGTTCAGGCGGGGATTGCTTTAGTGCATTATTCAAATGGAAATTTTAAGGCGCCAAATTCCAGTACAAATGCGTTCACTCTAAATGTTGGTGTGCAATATTCCGTTGCCGATGAAAGAAATCCGGAATACATTTCCGATTCACTTTCGAATAAAATTACAGAACCTATAAAATACAACTTTGTGCTTCGCGGTGGTTTGAATGAAAGTGATTATTTAAACCTGGGCCAGCATCCCTTTTTTGTTGTTTCTGCCTTTGCAGACAAGCGGTTGAGCTATAAAAGTACGATTCAGTTGGGCGCAGATTTTTTTTATTTACCATTTCTGAAAAAGGAAATAGAATACCTTTCCGTTGCTTTTCCAAGTTTTGGCGTAAAAGGCGATGAAGATTTTAAGCGGGTGGGAATTTTTGCCGGTCACGAACTTCGAATCAACCAATTGGCAGTGGTTTCACAAGCCGGATATTACGTTTATTATCCCTACGATTTTGAAGGACGAACTTATTTTCGCGCGGGGTTGAAATATTATTTTACTGATAAGCTTTTCACTGCAATCACATTAAAATCACATGGAGCGAAAGTGGAAGGCGTTGAATTTGGTGTAGGAATTAGAATATAGTTTATGAAGAAATTGGTATGTATGGTATTGGTTTTTTTGTTGCTTTCGTGCGATTCCGAAAACGGGTGGGATTGTGTGCAAGCGGCAGGAGATTCAATTTCCAAAGAATATGTTGTTTCAGATTTTTCAAAAATCAGGATTGAGGACGATGTGACATTATATTTGAAACAGGGCGATTCTACAAAAATAATTCTTGAAACCGGCGAAAACCTCTTGAGCGATATTTTCGTAAGGGTTGAAGGAAATACTTTGGTGGTGAAAGATAGAAATGCTTGCAATCTGGTTCGCGATTACGGAATTACAAAAGTTTTTGTAACAGCGTCGAACATCACAGAAATCAGGAATAGTTCAGCTTACGATGTAATTGGTGAAGGCATTTTACATTTTCCAAAGCTTACTTTAGTCAGCAATAGCAGTGCCGGGCCAGAAAACATACGTAAAAGTGGCGATTTTTATTTGAATTTGAACGTTGAGGAATTTCAGGTAGCAGCCAATGGGCAGAGCGTTTTTTATATTTCGGGAAAGGCTGGCAAGGCCAATATAAATTTTGCGGACGAATTTCCACGTTTTGAAGGCAAAGATTTTCTAATTGATGAACTTAATGTTTTCCAAAGAAGTGCTAACAAAATGATTGTAAATCCACAACAAAGTATCGTCGGAAAAATCGTGGCAACGGGCGACATTATTAGCCACAATCGCCCGCAGTTGGTAGATGTAAAAGAATTATTCACGGGCAGGCTATTATTTAAAGATTAGTTTATCTTTACTGGCGTTGAAAAAAATATGAAGCACCTTCTTTCCGTAATTTCAGTCCTATTTATAAGTCTTTCGCTTTTTTCACAAGAAGAAGAATTGAAACCAATTTCACTGGAGGCAGATTTTTTCTACGGAAGCATTCTGGAGCACAATCCGGATATTGAGCACTTAATTACCGGACATCCCACAGGGTTTATTCTTTCCTTTAATCGAAAAACCTATGGGTTTAATGAATGGGAACGTCGCTATAATTATCCAGATTGGGGTTTTACGGTTGCTTACCAAAGCATGCACAACAAATATTTGGGAGATGTTGTGGGAGCATATGGACATATTAACTGGTATTTTTTAAACAGACATTTTATGCTTCGCGTGGGCCAGGGAATTGCCTGTGCTGCCACTCCGTATGATGCTGTAAACAATTTTGATAACAATGCCTACGGGACATATTTATTGAGTACCACATTGTTAAAAGGGAATTTTGTACGCGAAAATATTTGGAAAGGTCTTGGTTTTCACGCTGGTTTCACTGTTATCCATTATAGTAACGCAAATTTTAAGGCGCCAAACAACAGTACAAATACTTTTGCGCTGAACGCTGGGGTAAGTTATCAGTTGGGTTATAAAGAATTTCCAGAATATATAAAAAAAGAAGATTCACTTAGCAGAACCCACGCCGAACGGATAAAGTTTAACTTTGCTTTCAGAACCGGCATGAATGAAAGCGATGTGGTTGGGCTTGGGCAGGAACCTTTTTATGTAGCTTCCGTTTTTGCCGATAAACGCATTAACTATAAAAGCACTTTCACCGCTGGGGTAGATGTTTTCTTTTCTACTTTTTTAAAGGAATTAATCAATTACCGTACTATTGCCTACCCCGAAGACGGACTGTCTGGTGATGAAGATTACAAGCGTGTTGGTCTGTTTGTTGGTCACGAGTGGCGTTTTAATAAAGTCGCGTTTATTTCGCAGTTAGGGTATTATGTGTATTGGCCCTATGAATTTGAGAATCGTGTTTATAACCGTTTGGGGCTGAAAAGATATTTTTTCAGTGATAAGGTATTTGCCGCGGTAACCGTTCACGCGCACTGGGCGAAGGCCGAAGCTGTGGAATTTGGCGTTGGTTACCGATTGTAGCACTTCTGAGAATTTTCAGAAATAATAAATATGAAAAATATAGTTTACGCTTTATTGGTTTTATTTTTTGCAGGGTGTAGTTCAGACTCGGGTTGGGATTGTATTCAAACAGCGGGAAATATTATTCAGAAAGAAGTTTCGGTAGCACCGTTCACCAAAATATTGGTTTGGGAACGTAACAAAGTATTCATCCAGCAGGGTGACGTTCAAAAAGTAATTATTGAAACTGGCGAAAATTTAATGAACGATGTGGAGGTTTCGGTAACCGACGGGATGCTTGAAATTCACAATAATAATAGTTGCAATTTGGTTCGCGATTATGAGCTTACAAAAGTTTATATAACATCCCCTAATATTTCTGAAATTAGAAGCAGCACCGGTTATGCTATTGAAAGCATCGGGGTACTTAATTACCCTTCATTGACACTTTTATCCGAAGACCAACAGAACGAAGATCAGTATCACATTGACGGTGATTTTAAATTGAATTTGAATGTACAAAGTTTGAGTGTTGTGGCAAACGGACTCTCCAAATTTTATTTAAAGGGAAGTGCAACAAACACCAATTTTGGGCTCTACGCAGGCGATTGCAGGATTTTTGCTGAAAACTTAACTGTGCAGAACCTCTATGTTTACCACCGAAGTACAGGTGAAATGGTAGTGAATCCACAATTGGCCATTCGTGGAAAAATTGTGAGTTTGGGCAATGTAATTTCCAAAAATAGGCCCGCAATCGTTGAGGTCGAGGAATTGTATCGTGGAAAACTTATTTTTGAATAGTCAATTCAGAAAACAATTTTTCGAGCGTTGTATTTTTTTGGTGCAGCTGAAGTATTTTCAAGCCATTATCGTGCGCAAAATCAAACACTTTTCCGCGCATATCCTGCTCGGTTTCAAAGTAAAGCTGATACACAAAACCGATGGAGTTTTCAACTTTTTGAATCTTCGGAAGCTGTTGCAGTGCCACTTCTTCCACACGATAATCAAATTCCACTTCAATAATCTGTTGCTGATTATTTTTTAAATCTGAAAGTTTTTTATCGAGCACTATTTCGCCTTTGTTTATAATTATTACGCGATCGCAAATGGCTTCCACTTCCTGCATGATGTGGGTGGATAGCAAAACCGTTTTTTCCTTCCCCACGTTTTTTATAAGCTGACGGATTTCAATCAATTGATTTGGGTCCAAACCGGTTGTTGGTTCATCTAAAATCAAGACTTCGGGGTCGTGCAACAGTGCATTTGCAAGCCCAACCCGTTGGCGATACCCTTTTGAAAGTTGTCCGATTTTTTTGTTCGCTTCGGGCGTTAAACCGGTTTTTTCAATAACGCTTTCAACTTCCTTTTTGGGAATATTGTAGATTCCCGCATTAAAAAGAAGGTATTCGCGAACGTACATATCCAAATAAAGTGGGTTGTGCTCCGGCAGATAGCCAACGCTTTTTTTTACGGAAATATCATCCTTCGTTACTTCAAAACCATTCACGATCGCCACACCTTCCGAAGCGGGAAGAAAGGTGGTCAAAATTTTCATCATTGTGGATTTTCCAGCGCCGTTAGGGCCCAGAAATCCTACAATTTCCCCTTTTTCTATGGTGAAGGAAACCTTGTTAAGCGCTTTTTGTTCGCCGTAGGTTTTGGTTATATTTTCTACTTGTATCGACATATTTTCAGAATAGCAAAACTACATAAATTTTCTTCTGAAGTGTTTATGCTTCGCGATTTAAAATTTTTCCTAAAACGTTTTCCGGCTCACAATTATTGGCTACTTTAGCGGCTATGATTATGAAACCTATTTACAATTTTTCCAAAGCGTGGTGGCATATGTTCCAAAACATTCGCTAATTGGGATTATTGTATTTTAAAATATACTTTTGAAAAGTCCCATTTTGGGGCTTTTTTTATGAAATTGACTTTATGGAAAACAAAAAAGAACTGCGCAATTGGTTAGATGCCTTTGGGTTAAACCATCCACTTGTAATTGCGGGGCCTTGCAGTGCCGAAACTGAGGAGCAACTGCTGAAAATAGCGCATCAATTGAAGGATACAGACACTTCTGTATTGCGCGCTGGCATTTGGAAACCAAGAACTCGCCCGGGTAACTTTGAGGGCGTTGGCGCTTTGGGCCTAAAATGGCTTCAAAAGGCAAAGCAAGAAACCGGATTGCTCACAACCACTGAAGTTGCGAACGCAAACCACGTAGATTTGGCACTAAAACACGATGTGGATATTCTGTGGATTGGCGCACGCACTACGGTTTCGCCTTTTATTGTACAGGAAATTGCAGATGCGGTAAAGGGAACTGATAAAATAGTGTTGGTGAAGAACCCGGTGAACCCAGATTTGGCGTTGTGGTTGGGTGCTGTGGAACGATTTTATACCGCCGGAATTACCAAGCTTGGGGTAATCCACCGTGGTTTTTCTACTTATGAAAAAACGCGTTATCGCAACAATCCCGAATGGCAGATTCCTATTGACCTTCAAAACACATTTCCAGATTTACCACTTATTTTGGATCCCTCGCACATTGCGGGCAGACGCGATATTATTTTTGACCTTTGCCAAACTGCGCTCGATCTAAACTATGATGGGTTGATGATTGAAACACACTTTGACCCGGACAACGCGTGGAGCGACGCGAAACAGCAAATCACGCCCCAGGCTTTGGAAAAAATGACGGTGGATCTAAAAATCCGAAAAGTAGAGGGGGACGAGGCAGAGTTCAACAATCAATTAAATACATTGCGGACTCAGATTGATTTAATAGACGATCAAATCATGGACATGTTGGGCAAGCGGATGAAGATAGTTGACGGAATTGGCGCTTTGAAAAAGAAAAACAATGTTGCCATTTTACAGGTGAAACGATGGAATGAGGTGCTCGGCAGGATGATTTTGGAAGGCGAACAAAACAAGCTCAGCGAAGAATTTGTTCTAAAAATATACAAAGCCATTCACCAAGAGTCCATAAATCACCAAAAAAAGATAATAAACGGATAACAACTTATTGTTTAGGTCGCTTAAAGATTAGCCGTGTTATGAATATGCCTTGGCCGTCCTTTTCGCCTGCATCGCTTTCCACGGCACTGGTTACAAAGGCTAGGTCCCAACTTTCAGCAAGCATCGTATTTATTTTAGAGGTTATAAGGGCATCATTAGCTGCAATGTTTTGGAATCGTATTCCGCCGAGATTATAGAAATTAAGAAGTTTGGTTTCGTCGTAATCCTTTACGCGAATTTCTGAGCGGTCCGCTTTGTTGCGTGAGTTGTCGTCTTCGCTTTGGGTGGTAGTAAATTCTTTATAGTCGCGTTCGCTATTTGTGGAAATCATTCGGGAACGTCCCAAACCATTTGGAACAATGGATTCCACAACGGTTACAACGTTCACTTCATATTGCTGCGCTAAAATTTCAGAAGAAATTAGCAACATAAAAACTAAAGGAAGGATTATTTTTTTCATAACAGTATGAATTTGATATTTACCTAAGTAAAAATAATTAATTATGGCAATGTTTGTTTTAATTTTCAGATTTTTGTTACAATGAAAGGCATCGTCTATAAATCTACTGGCAGTTGGTATTCCGTGAAAGCGGAAAACGGCACATTTTACGATTGCCGTATAAAAGGGAAATTCCGCATTGGCGGTATTAAAAGCACAAACCCCGTTGCCGTGGGCGACCACGTAGATTTTGATATTGAAAAAAAAGGCGATGAAACCGTTGGGGTGATAAAACATATTGACGAACGTGAAAATTACATTATCCGCAAATCTGTAAACCTTTCCAAACAAACCCACATCATTGCTGCGAATATTGACGTCGCTTTTCTTTTGATAACGCTGAACAACCCGCCAACATTTACCACTTTTATAGATCGTTTTTTGGTAACTGCGGAGGCCTATCACATTAAAGCTGTGCTCCTTTTCAACAAAATTGACACATACAACGAAGACGAATTGTTAGAGATTAAATTCCTCGCTGCACTATACCGAAAAATAGGGTATGAGTGTATTGGGATTTCAGCAATAACAGGAAAAAATATTGACAAGGTAAAAGCGCAAATGCAAGATAAAGTAACGATGTTTTCGGGCCATAGTGGTGTAGGGAAATCTACTTTAATCAACGCAATTGAACCCGACCTGGATTTAAAAACCTCAAAAATCTCCGAACAACATCTGCAGGGGCAGCACACAACCACTTTTGCAGAAATGTTTGACCTTTCCTTTGGCGGACAAATTATTGATACGCCCGGAATTAAAGGTTTTGGCGTGGTGGAAATGGACAAGGAAGAGTTGGGGGATTATTTTCCTGAATTTTTTGAACTGAAGGAAAATTGCAAATTCAATAACTGCCTTCATTTGGAAGAACCCCATTGCGCGGTAAAGGAAGCTTTGGAAAACGAGGAAATAGCGTGGTCGCGCTATAAAAGTTACCTGCAGATATTGGAAGGCGAGGAGGATCACTTCAGAAAAGATATTTATGAAAAGTAAAATTCCAAACCACAAGCACCAAATACCAAAATTCCACTAATCTAACTATCCAACAACCTAAAAATCCAACGATACAAAATGCGCGTTTTAATCCAAAGAGTAAAAAAAGCATCTGTTACCATTGAGGGAGAAATATTTTCGGAAATAAATCAGGGCTTACTTATTTTGTTGGGAATTGAAACGGAGGACTCCCAAGAAGACATTGACTGGTTAGCAGGTAAAATTGCCCGTTTGCGGATTTTTTCGGATGAAAACGATGCGATGAATCTTTCGGTACAAGATGTAGGAGGGGATTGCTTGGTCGTTAGTCAATTTACGCTTCACGCCAGCACCAAAAAAGGAAACCGTCCCTCATTCATAAATGCCGCAAAACCCGAAACTGCTATTCCACTCTATGAAAAGTTTGTGCTTCAGCTTGAAAATGAGACAAATAGAAATATAAAAACTGGGAGCTTCGGAGCTATGATGGATGTTGCTTTAATAAACGACGGCCCGGTGACAATTTGGATGGATTCAAAAAAAAGAGAATAACTCTTTAACTTTTTTTTAACCTTTCGGAATTTTTATATATTGCCAAGCAATAAATAAACTTTATGAAAAAGATTTTTTGCTTGGCAATTCTATTTTGCTCAGCTCATATATTTTCCCAAACCAATTATTCTATAGCATCTATTTCCAAGGAACTTACTGAATATTCCAACAGTGTACTTATTGATGAATTGGTTGAGATTGATGTTACCAATTACAATAAATTAGAGCAGAAAAATCACCGCGTGGTAGCTGTGCTTAATAAATTGGGCGATGGCGATACGCGGCTCTATGAATTTTACGATGAAAATTCACGCGTAAAAGATATTGAGGTAAGAATATACAATGCTTCGGGTAAGCAAATAGAGCATTTTAAAAAAAAGGATTTTATGGATGTGAGCCGTACGGGCATCAGTATTTATAGTGATGACCGCATGTTGGGCGTAAATTACACCCCCACTACATACCCATATATTGTGGTTTTTGACAGTGAAACAGAAACGGGTGATACCGCTTTTTTAAGCTCTTGGGTTCCGTTAAATGGGTATGCGGAAAGTACCCAAAAGAGTGTAATGAAAATAAAATATGATCCAGCGAACAAGCCAAAATACAAACCACAAAATTTGGAAGGTTTTGATATCTCAATTTCTGAAACACCTGAAGAATTAATCTTTTCAGCTACAAATCTTGCGGCAATTCGCTATGAGGAGCACAGCGTATCGATGAGTAAAATATTCCCTGTAGTTTATGTAGCGCTAAACAACTTTAAATTAAAAGGAACTGCCGGCTCGGGTAAGGATTGGCAGCAATTTGGAAGTTGGATGAATAAAAGTTTACTTTCTGATGTTAGCGATCTTCCCGAAGGTACTGTGGCACGCGTTAAAAGTCTTGTGGCAAATGAAACAACCAACGAAGGTAAAGCGCGAAAGATATATCAATTTGTACAAGATAAGGTTCGCTATGTAAGCATTAGTATAGGCATTGGTGGGTGGAAACCGATGCTTGCCTCTGAAGTAGATAAGTTGAGCTATGGCGATTGCAAAGCATTAACAAACTACACCAAAGTACTACTTGATGCCGTGGGCGTTCCATCGTACTATACAATTGTATACGGCGATGAAACAGAGTGGGATATTATGGAAGATTTTTCTTCCATTCAAGGAAATCATATAATTTTAGGAATACCTAATAATGATGAAATAACATGGTTGGAATGTACCAGCCAAGATACGCCCTATGGCTATATTGGTAATTTTACGGACGATAGGGATGTGCTAATATTAACACCAGAAGGCGGTAAAATAGCCCATACCAAAATTTATGAAACTGAAGAAAACACAAGAGAGAATATTTCAAAAGTAAAAGTAGATGCAGCTGGCAACGTAGTGGCAAATTTTAAAAGTGTGTCAAAAGGGCTGCAGTATGATGGAAAATATTTACTTCCCAAACAAAAACAGGAGGATATAGACCAGTACTACAAAAAGAAATGGAGCTACATCAATGGTTTCTCGATTGCGGATGTACAATTCAATAACGATAGGGAAACTGTGGTTTTTGAAGAAGAATTGGCGCTCAATATTCCAAATTATGCAAATTCGGTAGGCAATGATTATCTTTTTTGTGCTAATATTTTCAACCAAAACCAGCACATTCCACCGCGAATTGAAAACCGCAAACAAAACCTATACATTGATAACGGATACATCCATACTGATTCCGTTGAAATTGAAATACCTGAAAACTTTGAAGTAGATGGCCTTCCGGAAGAAACTATACTGGAAACCAAGTTTGGAACCTATCAAATGGGTTTCAGCAATGCTGATGATAAATTGATATATACTCGCAGAATACTTATAAAAAAAGGGGAATATCCTCCTTCAGAATATGAAAATTACCGTGATTTTCTTAGGAATATCGCCCGTTTGGACAAAACAAAAATACTTTTAAAACAAAATGTACAATAAACATCTCTACCAAATGAAACCAAGTTTACTTACCCTGATTGCAATTTTGTGCTTTTTTGGCACATCGGTAGCCCAAAACTATAAATTTGGAAAAGTCTCCAAGGAAGAACTGCTCCAAAAAGAACATCCCTCAGAACCATCGGCAGAAGCTGCAATTTTATATAGGGAAACGCATTCAAATTTTGAGTATTCAAGTGACTCTGGATTTTATATGGTTACAGATGTTTTTGAACGTATTAAAATCTACAATAAAGAAGGCTTTGATTGGGCTACAAAAGAAGTTGATCTGTACCAAGGTAGCTCAGGCAAGGACGAAATTTCAGGATTAAAAGCTTATACCTATTATTTGGGAGCCAATGAAAAAATTGAAGAAATAAAACTTAAAAGTGAAGGGATTTTTGAAGAGAAAACTAACAAATATATCCATAAGGTAAGATTCACTATGCCAGATGTAAAAGAAGGGTGTATCATAGAATATAAATACACCATCAAATCACCTTTTATAAGCAATATTGATGAGTTCCGTTTTCAGGAAACCATTCCTGTTGAGAATGTGGAGGTACGTTTTGCTTCTCCAGAATATTTCGTTTTTAAAACACACCAAAAAGGGTGGGTTCCCTATAAAGTGGATAAGGATAGAAGAGACCGTACAATTTCATTGTCAAACGCCCGCTCCGAGTTTGATAAATACGGAAACATGGTAAACAAAGGAGGCGCAAGAGAAGTAAAGTTAAAAGAGGATATATATTTAATAAAACTTAGCAATGTTCCCGCAATGAAGGAAGAAGCATATGTAGGTAATATTGATAATTACTCCACCAGCCTTAAGTTTGAGTTGAGCTATGTTGATTTTCCGGGGAGTCCGTTGGACACCTACTCCACTACATGGGAAGATGTTTCAAAAGGCATCTATCAAGTAGACTCTTTTGGAGACGAACTGGCCCGAGACAATTATTTTGAGGACGATTTAAATAATTTATTAAATGGCATCAGCAATCCCGAAGAAAAAGTGAGCCGTATATTTTCATATGTGTTAAATAAAATGACTTGGAATAATAATACAAGTTATTACACAAATGAAGGCGTTAAGGAAGCTTATAAAAAAGGGTCCGGAAATGTAGCCGATATTAATCTGATGCTTGTGGCTATGTTGCGCAAAGCAAATTTGAATGCCGATCCTGTTCTAGTAAGCACCAAGGATCACGGAATGCCTTTGTTCCCAACACGCAATGGTTTTAACTATGTAATTGCAGGGGTAGAACTTCCGCAAGGGGTTTTACTGCTCGACGCAACCAATAAAAATGCAGAAATAGGTGTTTTAAGACCCAGCATAATGAACTGGCAAGGAAGAATTATAAAGAAAGACGGCTCTTCGGGCTGGGTTTCCTTGACGCCCCAAACCCCCGCAGTAAAGAGCGCAATGGTAAATGCTGAAATTAAATCAAATATGTCCGTTACTGGAAAGGCGCAAACCAGGTTCACGGGCAATTACGCTTTATATTACAGAACAGAATACAAAAGCTTAAATGAAGATGCTCAGCGCAAAGCGATAGAAAAAAACAGTAATCAAGCAGAACTTTCTGCACTGCATTTTGAAAATCTAGAAACTGTGGGAAAACCCGTTTCACTGAATTATGATTTCGAATCTATTGATGCAGTAGAAGATGTGGCGGGCAAGCTATATTTTTCTCCCATGGTTTTTATGGCAACCACAGAGAGTCCATTTAAGCCCGAAACTCGCGACTATCCCATTGATTTTGGTTATCCTATGAAAGATCGTTACATTATAAACATTACAGTACCCGAAGGATACAAAGTGGAATCTATGCCGGAAAATGCAGTATTCAACTTAGGTGAAAATACTGGGAGCTATCGTTATTTAATATCCCAAACGGGCAACAAGCTACAGTTATCTGTAGAGTTTTCCATAAACAAATCTTTCATCGCCGCTGATGAATATGGTAATTTGAAAAAATTCTTTGAACTTTTAATAGCTAAGGAAAACGAAAAAGTTGTACTTTCAAAGGCATAATGGATATTAAAAACGCACAACAGGCAGTAGATAATTGGATAAAACAGCATGGAGTTCGCTATTTTAACGAACTTACCAATATGGCGCAGCTCACTGAAGAAGTTGGTGAAGTAGCACGTATCATAGCACGCCGTTATGGCGAACAGAGTGAAAAGGAAACCGACAAAACCAAAGATCTGGGAGAAGAGCTTGCCGATGTTATTTTTGTGGTACTCTGCCTTGCGAACCAAACTGGGGTCGATCTTGAAAAAGCCTTTCAGGAAAAACTGGACCTAAAGGCCACACGCGACCACGATCGGCACCATAATAACGATAAACTGAAATAAATGTTCAAAAAAGTTATAAATACAAAGGGCTTTTGGAAATCGGTGTTTGCGCTTGCCATTGCTTTCGTGGTGCTTTTTTCACTTATTAAATGGGCCATAGAAGGTTTTGAAATAGCTTATTTCACCGAACAAAACCCGGTACTATTTTTCCTCACCCTTTTTGTGGCGGGGTTTGTTTATGGTTTTTTTGTCACTTTCGGAAAATTTAGAGCAAAGCTTAAAGAAAAGGATTCTGGGCAATGAAAGCCATTTTAAAACGAGGAGAGCTTCCTTCGGAAAATATAAAAATCAATATCGGCGGTTCAAAAAGCGAATCGAACCGCCTATTGATTCTTCAGGCACAATTTCCAAATATTTCTATTGAAAATCTATCGGAAAGTGATGATTCTACAGTACTCAAAAAGGCATTGAACGTCATAAACGGAACGGTGGATGTGCACCATGCCGGCACCGCCATGCGTTTCTTGACGGCCTACTTTGCTGCAAAGGAGGGCGCGGCTATATTGCTCACCGGTAGCCAGCGTATGCAGCAACGCCCCATAGGTATTTTGGTGGAAGCGCTCAGATATTTGGGCGCTGATATTGCATTTGTTAAAAATGAAGGTTTCCCGCCTCTAAAAATAAAAGGAAAAAGACTTTTGAAAACTGAGGTAACCATCAAAGCAAACGTGAGCAGTCAGTATATTTCTGCATTGATGCTCATGGCGCCCATGCTGCCCCATGGTTTGAAAATTGTTTTAGACGGCCATACCACTTCCGTACCTTATATTGAAATGACTCTTTCACTGTTGAAAAAAATTGGAATTGAAAGCAGTTTTACCAATAATGAAATCGTGGTTTCCGCTGCAAAAAATGTCGAAAAACAGTCTTTAGTTGTGGAATCTGATTGGAGCTCAGCCTCTTATTTTTATAGTTTGGTTGCGCTTTCTGAAAATCTTCAAGTCACATTAGGCAGCTTTTCAAGAGAAAGTTTACAGGGAGATGCCGCTTTGGCGCAACTCTATAATTCATTGGGCGTAGAAACGGTCTTTAATGCTTCTGAGAAAACCATATCACTTGTAAAAAAAGATATTCCCCTGCCAGACTCCTTGTTGCTCGATCTTTCTAATACACCTGATTTGGCGCAAACTATTGCCGTAAGTTGTTTTGGTTTGGGAATAAGTTGCAGACTTACGGGATTGCACACACTAAAAATCAAGGAAACCGATAGGCTTTTGGCGTTGAAGAACGAACTTGAAAAACTGGGCGCTTCGGTACAGATTGATGAAAATTCCCTGAATCTTGAAAAGAGTTCGCAAATTCATTTTAACCAATCTATCGAAACATATCAGGACCACAGAATGGCAATGGCTTTTGCACCGCTCGTTTTGAAAACGGGACTTACCATAAACAATGCCGAAGTAGTTTCAAAATCATACCCAAATTTCTGGAAAGACCTTCAAAAAATTGGGGTGGTATGTGAGTTGGGCAGTTCCGCAAAATAGAATTTTTACTTTCCAAACATCTTCCATATCCCGCATCCTGTACTCATCGCAAAACATTTCCAAATAATAAACCTTCATTTACTTGACAACGCCTGTTTTGAGGTTGTATATTTGCACCCTTTTAAAATCTAAAGACACAACGCATTATGGGAATGAAACTTTCAAATTTCAATTTTAACCTTCCAGAGGAATTATTAGCTGAATATCCAGCTCCGAACCGTGACGAGTCACGATTGATGGTTCTGGACAGGAAAACCAAAACCATTGAACATAAAATGTTCAAGGATCTAATTGATTATTTTGAGGAAGATGATGTATTGGTAACTAACAATACAAAGGTTTTTCCGGCGCGTTTGTTCGGGAACAAAGAAAAGACCGGGGCCCGCATTGAAGTTTTTCTTTTAAGGGAATTGAATCCAGAAACGCGTCTTTGGGATGTTTTGGTAGATCCTGCCAGAAAAATAAGAATAGGGAATAAGCTGTATTTTGGAGATGATGAAACCCTGGTGGCAGAAGTGATCGATAACACTACTTCGCGTGGAAGAACACTCCGTTTTCTTTTTGATGGCTCTTATGAGGAATTCCGCAATAAGTTGACGGAATTAGGTGAAACACCCCTTCCGAAATATATAAAAAGAGAGGTAGAGCCAGAAGATGCAGAGCGGTATCAAACTATCTTTGCTAAAAACGAAGGAGCTGTTGCAGCACCTACGGCTGGCCTGCACTTTTCAAAACATTTGTTGAAACGCCTTGAAATTAAAGGTGTAAACGTGGCTGAAGTTACCCTTCATGTAGGTCTGGGCACTTTCAGCTCTGTTGAGGTAGAGGATCTTTCAAAACACAAGATGGATTCTGAGGAAATGGAAATTGACCAAAAAGCCGTAAATATTATTAATACAGGCATACAAAAGAAAAGACGCGTTTGCGCTGTTGGGACAACAGCAATGCGTGCTCTGGAAAGTTCCGTTTCATCAAATCATACCCTTAACTCTTACAAAGGATGGACCAATAAGTTTATTTTTCCTCCGTATGATTTCAGTATAGCTAATGCGATGGTAACAAACTTTCACACCCCAAAATCTACCCTATTGATGATGGTTTCTGCTTTTGCGGGTCACGATTTCATTAAACAGGCTTATGCCGAAGCCGTAAAGGAAAAATACAGGTTCTACACTTATGGTGATGCCATGTTGATTATTTAACGCTTACATCTACGTATATTAAAATCCCGACATTTTCGGGATTTTTTAATTTATAAGTGTTTGGTTTTCTTATCTCAAAGAAAAAATATACCTTAGTGTTCCTTTAATATAATATTATCCAGCTTTTTGAATGAAAAAAACAATACTTTTCTTCATCTTAAGTTTTGCAATTTTTACTGCCTTTTCACAAGGTGGAGGGCAAGATTTGCCTAAAAGCTGGGATTTTAATTTTGCCGAATACCCACCTATCGTTAATCTTCCTATATTGGATTTTGAATTAATAATGCAACAGGACAGCATAAATGATTTGGACAAAAGTTTGCCATGGCGTTATGGAATTGAAAGACCCATAGTTCTAAATATGGAAAGGAATGGGCTTTGGACCGTATTGCCAAACGGTGGAAAAATTTGGCAAGCTACTATAAAATCACCTGGGGCGCTTAACCTAAGTGTTAATTTTGATGATTTCTTTTTACCACTTGGATCCCGACTTCAGCTTTTTAATCAGGACCGTACAGATGTTACCAGGACCTATACAAATTCACAAAACAGAATAGGTGGGCAAATAGGAACTTGGTTTGTAGAAGGAGACGTAATCTGGATAGAATATTACCAGCCTCCAGGAATTCAAGGTACGCCAAGACTTCAAATAAATAGTGTCATTCACGGCTATAGGATGGGAAGGGTCAGTGCCCTTTTGGAGGGAAACCGTGGTATGAATGATTCAGGAGCTTGTAACTATGATGTGAACTGTCCTATTGGAAGCGATTTTGACCCAAATAAGGATATCGTCAAAAAAGCTGTTGCTTTATTGAATTTAGGTAATGGCTACTTATGCTCGGCAGCACTGTTGAATAATGCCCAAAACGATAAAACACCATATTTGCTAACAGCCAACCATTGTCTTGAAAATAGTAATCCAGCGCTTTGGACAGTCCGGTTTAATTGGGTAAGCCCCTCTCCGGTCTGTGCAACAGGCGAAGAAAGTGGAGATATTCAAACAAATTTTACAATAAGCGGTGCTGAGCTTAAGGCTAAAAATAGCTTTAGTGATTTTGCACTTGTAGAATTGTTTGATGCCATTCCCGAATCCTGGGATGTGGTCTTTGCAGGATGGGACAATACCGATAACAACCCTGAATTTGAAGTGGGAATACACCATCCCAATGGAGATATTATGAAAGTATGCAGGGATGACTCTGGCGCTACAAAAGTAGATGCCAACGGAACACAAGTTTGGTTAATAGGTGGCGGAGCGCACGGTAGCGGCGATGGTTGGGAAATAGGAACTACAGAAAGCGGTTCCTCTGGCTCGCCCCTATTTAATGAAAACGGTAAAATAATTGGACAGCTATATGCAGGCCAATCTGCCTGTAATGGCCAAGAAAACAATAAGGATTATGATGTTTACGGTAGGTTTGGGGTTTCTTGGAGTTCTGGGAACACTCCAGAAACACGTCTGCAAGATTGGTTAGACCCCAATAATACGGGCTTAACCTCTATTGAAACACTTCAGAATATTTTGAACGTACCAGAATTTCAGCTTATAGGCGATCTTAAAATCTATCCAAATCCGGCAAGCACATCGTTAACAGTAATGAATAATAGATATCCACACTTGTCCTTTCAGTTTTTAAATGTTATGGGACAACGTATACATTCAGGGTCATTGTCAAATACTATGAACACCATAGCAGTGGATAATCTTACAGAAGGAGTGTATTTTTTATATTTAACTGACGAGGATAGCAAGGACTCCATCACTAAAAAAATTATAATAAAAAAGTAAGCCTTAATTCTATTTATCCAAAGAGCCTCTATTCTGCCAAGGAAAGAGGCTTTTTTCTTTAAAATACAGTAATTTTGCACAATGGTTTCAGAAAAAAAGGACATAAGGGCACTTTCAAAAGAAGAACTTCGAAGTTTTTTTGAAAGTATTGGCGACAAAGCTTTTCGGGGTACACAAGTTTACGATTGGCTATGGAATAAGGGCATTCACAATTTTGATGATATGACCAACCTTTCCAAGGAAACCCGTGCCCACCTCAATGAAAATTTTGTAATCAACCATATTAAGGTTGACCAAATTCAAAAGAGTAGCGATGGGACGATAAAAAATGCTGTAAAATTGCATGATGATTTTGTGGTGGAATCAGTTTTAATTCCTACCAAAAAAAGGACTACCGCCTGTGTATCCTCGCAAGTGGGTTGCAGTTTGGATTGTACATTTTGTGCCACCGCTCGGTTGAAAAGAATGCGGAACTTGAACCCCGATGAAATTTATGATCAAGTAGTAGCAATAGATAAGGAAAGCCGTCTGTACCACGACAAACCGCTTTCAAATATTGTATTTATGGGTATGGGCGAACCGCTTATGAATTATAAAAACGTTCTTGAATCCATAGCGAAAATTACTTCGGAAGAAGGTTTGGGAATGTCGCCAAAAAGAATTGTCGTGTCAACTTCCGGCGTGCCGAAAATGATTAAAAAGTTGGCAGATGATGAAGTGAAATTCAACCTTGCCGTTTCCCTGCATTCCGCAATTCAAGGAACACGGGAGCAGATTATGCCTTTTGCAAAGAATTTTACATTACCCGATTTAAGAGAATCCTTGGAATATTGGTACAGCAAAACCAAAAGAAAAATCACATACGAATACATTGTTTGGAAAGGTATAAACGATAAATGGGCCGATATTGAAGCCTTAGTCACTTTTTGCAAGTACGTACCCTGCAAGGTAAATATAATAGAATACAACCCAATTGATGACGGCCGTTTTCAGCAAGCTTCACCTACTGTTATAGAAGATTACCTTCAAGCTTTGGAACACGAACGAATTCCGGTAACAGTTAGAAGAAGCAGAGGTAAGGATATTGACGCTGCCTGTGGGCAGTTGGCAAATAAACAATAAAAAAGAGCGGCAATTGCCGCTCTTTTTGAATTCAGTATAAAACTTAAATTATTTTTTTACAATTCTGAAAGTTTTGGTTGCACCGTCGATAGTAACAGAAGCAATGTAAACACCAGACTGAAGTCCAGAAATATTCACAGTTTCGTTGTTGCTGGCAAGTTTTTGAGCAACTACTTCTTGGCCTAACATATTGTAAAGAGCAACACGCTCCATAGCAGTGTTAGCAGAAAGGTTTAATTGACCGTTAGCAACGAAGTGTTTGAAACCTTGGAACTCGTTTGTTCCCACTGCTAAAACACCAGTAATCATTACATCGTCAATTGAAAGAAAATCTTGATCGGTAACATCATGGTGTCTGAAAGCAACATAAACCATCTCACCGGCTAAGCTAGAAAGGTCTAGGGAACGATCATATTGAGTTCCTAAGTTATCAGGGTCATCGTAAACTTCTGTAAAAGTAACAGTTGCATTTTCTAAATCTGCAATATCGCTACTTGTACCAACATATACACTGTACTTCTCTAAATCCCAAGTTGCAGCTGCAGCTTGAACTTTCCATGATAATTCAACCAAGCCATTTGCAGTAGTTAAATCAATTGCAGGAGACACAATCCAGTTATCTGGAGTTAATGGAACACCTTGCCAAGATCTTGAAATAATTGAAACTGGAGTTACAGGGTTTCCGTTTCCGTCTTCAACAACAAATAGATCAGCCCAAAAATTTCCATCTCCATCTTCGTCATATCGAGTCCAATCTGAAACGTCTTCATCATTGAAATCGTCTGTAAAGAAAACAGTCTGTGCATTCATAGCAAAGCCAGCAAATAATGCGGCCAATAATGTAATTTTTTTCATTTTAAATATTAATTAGGGTTAAAAATTTTATTGTTCCAAAGTTAACCTTTGAGCCCTTGTTTTACGACATTTCCCAAGAGTTTAACGCATTTTTGAATATTCTGAAAAGTTCATTGTGTTGCTTTGTGTTATGCTCAATTATTAACACGTTTTTTATTAATTTCTTCTTAAAGGCCGTCTTTGGTTGCTTTATTTGTTTTTGGGAGATTATGGGGGGCTACTAAAATTTTGTTAATAGAAGTATTGCGCAACCATTTTTGAAGGATTTTATAAAATATCGTAACAAAATCCATCGCTCATTTTTAACTATCTTTGAACCTTTATGAAGATAGTTTCGCGCATTAAACTTCCTATTGAAACCGAGATGGAGCTTTTTGAGAAAAAGTTCTCCGCTTCCATGTCTTCCAAAGTCTCCCTATTAAATAGAATCACCCATTACGTTGTAAACCGAAAGGGAAAACAGATGCGCCCCATGTTTGTTTTTTTGATTGCAAAAATGACCGGCAACGGCCAAGTAAACGAACGTACCTATCGCGGTGCGTCTGTTATCGAGCTTATTCATACCGCAACTTTGGTGCACGATGATGTGGTGGATGACAGCGACCGCCGCCGGGGTTTCTTCTCCATAAACGCACTTTGGAAAAATAAAATAGCTGTTTTGGTTGGCGATTATCTTCTTTCAAAAGGATTGCTTCTTTCAATAGATAATGACGATTTTGATCTTTTGAAAATTATTTCGGTAGCCGTGCGCGAAATGAGCGAGGGCGAATTGCTACAGATTGAGAAAGCCCGTAGGCTCGACATTACCGAAGAAATCTATTTTGAAATAATTCGCCAAAAAACCGCCACATTAATAGCAGCTTGTTGTGCCATGGGCGCACGTTCCGTGATGGCACCTGATGAGGAAGTTGAAAAAATGCGCAAGTTTGGCGAGCTTATTGGCACCGCCTTTCAAATAAAGGATGATCTTTTCGATTATGGCAACGAGCGCATTGGCAAGCCTACGGGCATCGATATTAAGGAGCAGAAAATGACGTTACCTTTAATATATGCGTTAAATAACTCTTCTTCCCAAGAAAAAAAATGGCTTATCAATTCGGTTAAAAACCATAACAAAGACAAGCAGCGCGTTAAGGAGGTTATCGCCTTTGTAAAAGATAACGGCGGTCTTGATTATGCGGTTGCAAAAATGAAGGAGTATCAAAAACATGCGCTGCAACTTCTTGAAACTTATCCCCCCTCACCTTATAAGGAATCATTGGAGTTAATGGTGAATTACGTAATTGACAGGAAAAAGTAGCAGTAAGCAGTGCCCGTATGCAGTGGTTTAACTGCAAACTGCGAATAAAAACTGAAAACTTTTTTAACTTCAGACAACCATTATTCAAACATCTGCGTCTATTAAAATAGAAGCCTTAAACAGCAAAGCGTATTTTGAAAATTATACCCTTACATAAAAACTATTCAAAGTTGATTGCCAAAGCGTCCAAAGGCGACCGCCGTGCGCAGCATCAATTATTTGAAATGTTTTCGCCAAAAATGCTGGGCGTGTGCAGACAGTATTTAAAAAATAATGATTTGGCTGAGGAGGTTATGCTTTCGGGATTTTTCAAAATGCTTACACATTTAAATGATTTTAAGAACGAAGGCAGTTTTGAGGGTTGGATACGAAGAATTATGGTGAACGAGAGTATTTCGCAACTTCGGAAGGACAAAAAGCTGCATTTCGTTTCCGAAGCGGAAATAGATAACACAACAGAGCATTCCACTTTTATTGAAACCGAACTTGAGGAAGCCGATATCCAAAAAATGATAGATAGTCTGCCGGACGGTTACAAAACAGTGTTTGTGCTCTATGCGGTGGAAGGTTATAAACACAGTGAGATAGGAGAGTTGTTACAGATTAGTGAAAACACTTCAAAAACGCAACTTTTCAAAGCACGCAAGATGCTTAAAAATATGGTAAAACAACAAAATAATTTAAGCTATGGCACCCTATAAATTGGAAGACAACATTCGCGAAAAGCTGGAGGCAAGAGAACTTAAGCCATCAGCCGACGCATGGAGAAAACTGGAAGCAAAACTGGATGCCGAACAGCCCAAAAGGAAAAACTTTTTTTGGTATTACGCAGCCGCAAGTTTTGCGGGGTTGCTAATAGTAGCATCAATTTTCTTTAGTAGAAATGCTCCAGAGATAAACAATCAAGTAGTTGATGAAAGTATAGACCAGCCCAAAATTGAAGAGAATTCTGAAACTGTTCCACAAAGTATCAATAAGGAAGAAATTGCTTCGGAAGAAAAAAAGAATGATAAAAATACTTCTGAAAAGCAACAGGAAAATAAACAAACGCCCCGTTCAAATAAATCGCAACTGCTTCCACAACCCAATGTAAGAAAAAAATCTGCCGTTGAAGAAAAGATTGAAAAGACCGAAGCCATTGCCGAATACATGGAAGTGAAACAGCCCATGAATGTTGAGAAGCCCGTTCCTTCTGAAGAAGACAGGATTTTTAATACCAAGGTAGATGAAGTGGTTGCATCGGTTAAAAAATTGCAGGAAAACAACACTAAAGTTACCGCCACCGAAGTGGAAGCATTGCTAAACAGCGCCCGTCGCGATATTCAAACCCAACGAATTCTTAGCAGTCCTAAGGTAGATGCCACCGCTCTGTTGCAGGACGTAGAATGGGAGCTTGAAAAAAGTTTCCGCGACAAGGTTTTTGACGCGCTCGGCGAAGGTTTTAATAAAATCAGGACTGCAGTTTCGGAGCGTAACGATTAAGCAGTTACACTATAAATTATTCATCAATAAATCATCATTAATCAAAAATCGAACAGTTATGAAATTAATTACACTTACAACCGCCCTTGCCCTTTGGCTGCTTGCTGGGGTTTATACACAGGCTCAAGAAAACGACCAAGACACACAAACCGCTGTGGAGCGTCTTAATTCATTAAAAGAAAAAATTATTCAAGAGGAAAAAGATGCGTTGAAGGCGGGCGTGGAAAATATAAACCAGCGTGTTGAAAATGAAAACATCACCGAAGCGGAAGCGGAAATACTAAAGCAAGAGCTTGCTGAAAAACATGCGCTGAATATTGAAAACCGTATGGCAATTATAGACAATAAGGTAGCACTATTGCAACGAAACGGAAAGGTGGACGAAGACGAGGACAATCAAATTATACTTCGATTCGGTTCGTCCGGTAAGGATAATGAAAATGACAACGTACTCTATATAGGTCCAAAAAACAAAAAGCGAAAATACGACCGTCGCACCACCTCAGACCTTGTTTTTGCCTTCGGCCTCAACAATGTAATTACCGAGGGCGAATCTTTGCAGGATTCAGATTTTAAGATTGCGGGAAGTCGCTTTGCCGAACTTGGCTGGGCGTGGAAGACAAGAGTATTCAAAAATACAAATTGGCTGCGCGTAAAGTATGGTCTTTCCGTTCAATTCAATGGTTTAAAACCGACCGATAACCGTTATTATGTTGATACGGGAGAGCAGACAGAGCTTCAGGAATATCCTTTAGATTTGGACAAATCAAAATTTAGGATGGACAATCTTGTGGTTCCCATACACTTTGAATTTGGTCCTTCAAAAAAGATAGAACATGATGGGTATTTTCGTTATTCTACCGAAAACCAGATAAAAATAGGTCTTGGTGGTTATGCAGGTATCAATCTTGGCGCGCGCCAAAAATTAAAATTTGAGGAAGAGGGCGAAGACAAAAAACTAAAACTTAAAGCGAATTATAACACAAACAATTTCATTTATGGCCTTAGTGGGTATATAGGTTGGCAGGGTATGGCACTGTATGCCAAGTACGACCTCAACACCATTTTCAAGAATAACCCTATTGAGCAGCGCAATGTTTCACTCGGTCTGCGTTTTGATATGGATTAGTAAACATCTTTTCATATTTGTTGTTTAAAACCTGTGTGGATTTTTAAAATTCGTGCGGGTTTCTTTTCGTAATATCCCTATTTTTACAAATCAAAAATCTAACAATCTGATCTCTAAAACCACCATAGACAATGTGTTTGAAACCGCCCGGGTAGAGGAGGTGATCGGTGATTTTGTACAGTTGAAAAAATCCGGGAGCAATTATAAAGGTCTAAGCCCCTTTACCGATGAGCGTTCGCCGAGTTTTATGGTGAGTCCGGTAAAGCAAATATGGAAAGATTTCAGTAGCGGAAAAGGAGGAAACGCAGTGGCCTTTTTGATGGAGCACGAGCATTTTACCTATCCCGAAGCTATAAAATATTTGGCAAAAAAATACGGAATCGAGGTTGAGGAAACCGAACAAACTACCGAAGACAAAGAACAAGCCAACGAGCGGGAGAGCTTATATTTGGTAAGTGAATTTGCAAAAAATTATTTCCACAACACATTGGTAAAAACCGAAGAAGGAAAAGCCATCGGGGTTTCCTATTTTAAGGAGCGCGGTTTTACTGATGAAACAATTGCAAAATTTGAGCTCGGATATTCGCCAGACTCTTGGGATGCCTTTACCAGTCACGCCATTAAAAAGGGTTATAAACTTGAGTTTTTGGAAAAGACAGGGTTAACAATTGTAAAGGAAGAAAAACAATTTGACCGCTTTAAGGGAAGGGTAATGTTTCCAATTCTCAGTATGAGCGGGCGCACATTGGGTTTTGGAGGGCGTATTTTAACTTCAGATAAAAAAGCGGCAAAATATTTAAACTCTCCCGAAAGTGATATTTACCATAAGAGCAAAGTGCTTTACGGAATCTTTCACGCCAAGCAAAGCATTGCAAAAGAAGACAATTGCTATTTGGTAGAAGGTTATACCGATGTTATCCAGTTTTACCAAACGGGCATTCACAATGTGGTTTCTTCATCTGGAACCGCTCTTACTTCAGAACAGATTCGGCTTATAAACCGGCTCACAAAAAATATAACCGTGCTGTTTGACGGTGACGCGGCTGGGCTTCGTGCATCGCTTCGCGGCATCGATTTGATTTTGGAACAAGGAATGAACGTAAAAATCTGCACTTTTCCACAAGGGGAAGATCCAGATAGTTTTTCACGCAAAAATTCTCTCGAAGAACTCACGCTTTATTTGGAAGAAAACGCAAAGGATTTTATCACTTTTAAAGCCTCACTTCTCGCTTCCGAAGCAAAGAACGACCCCATAAAAAAATCTGAGACCATTCACGATATGGTTAATAGCATCGCCAAAATTCCCGATGTTATAAAAAGAGAAGTGTATATAAAAGAATGCACCCGAATAATGGACATTTCAGAACAGGTTCTTTTCAATACGCTTGCGCAGATTTTTCAAAAGGACAGAAAAGATACTGCCAAAAAAGCGACCGTACCACAAGAAGCTTTTCAAGTAATTCCCGCCGAAAAAAAGATTGATAAGGTAGATGTGCAGCTTCATCTAGAACAGAAAATTATTGAATTGCTATTGCTTTATGGAAATGTAGAAGAAGATTTTGAGGAATTAATTTTGGAGGCAGATGATAAAGGCGAAATAACCTTTAGGCCAGAAATTCACAAGTCACGCGTTTTTGAAAAAATTTATTTAGACTTACAGGAAGATGAGATTGAATTTACAAATTCAGAGTTTAAGGAGTTGTATTTTGAAGTGGTCAATCGTTTTAACCAAAATCCAGAAGCAAAGGCCGAGACATTTATAAATGAACTAAAGCCGGAGTTGGCTTCTGCGGTTACACATATTTTGATGGAAGAGGAGCGTTATGTACTCCATAACTGGGAACGTAAGGAAATTTATGTGAAGGAAAAAGAACAAACCATAGCCCAAATGGTTAGTGAAACCATATTGAACCTGCGTCGCCATTTAGTTTCACAGAAAATAAACGAACTTTCCGAGACAATGAAACAGGAAGACAATCCTGAAAAAGAATCTGGTCTACAGGAAATTGTTGATTACTTAAGCCTTAAAAAAGTGCTTTCCAATAAACTTAACCGGGTTTTATAGCCTAGTTAAACTGAAACATCCGGGCTTGGTTTATCAATTCTGCCAAGCTTGTAACGTTTAGTTTTTTTAAAAGCCGTGTTTTATAAGTACTCACGGTTTTTTCATTGATTTCTAAAAGGGATGCTATGTCTTTGTTGCGTTTGCCGTTGGAAAGCAAATTTAACACTTCTATTTCACGCGCCGAAAGCTTTTTGTATCTACCAACAATTGTGTTGTCATTAACGGAGTGGTTGCTGAAAGCCGCTGTAAGCTCATCGTTTAAATATATGCCACCCAGCGCAATACGCTTAATAGCTTGTAAAAATTCTTCAGAAGACGATGTTTTTGAAATGTAGCCTGCAGCACCTGATTTTATAGAGCGTAATGCATAAATTTCTTCTGGATGGGATGAAAAAATAGCGATTCGCGTTTTTGGAAATTCCTCACGAATACTTCGTAGGGCGTGAAAACCATTAATTTCTGGAATGTTCAATTCTAAAATCAAAATGTCTGGGCGTTCTTCCTCAAGGCACTTCAACAATTCCGATCCTCGCGCTACTTTCCCAACAATAGTATACTCATTTGTGCTATCAAGCAAAATTGAAGCACCTTTTCTAGTTACAGGGTGATGGTCTGCAATTACAACTTTTTTCATCTTAGTGTTTTTATAAATTCAAAAATGTATAAAACCTTCAGATTTGGGGAGCATATGAGTTTTAGACACGTAATATTAATATTACATTCTGAATATATAAAATATACACGTAAAGAAAATTAAACCTTTCGTTTAATGGTTAAATTGTTCGGTAAATAACAATATTATTTAAATTCTTTGGGAATCTCGCAAATTGGAATTGGGAGCATTTTATGCTGGTTGGCCTTATTTAATCTTTTATAAATATCAAAAACTACTTTTTCCCTCTCTGAAAAATCGGAGCTGCTTTTACCCTTTTCATCCATTCTCATCGCCCATTCCAGTTCATCATAGCTTGCGCCAAGTTGGTCTTCATCTGTTCGGTCGTCACCCCATAATCCATCTGTTGGTGCCGCTGCAATTATTTCTTTATTTATTCCCAAGAATCGTGCAATTTCATAGACCTCACTTTTCATCAAATCGGCAATAGGGCTTAAATCCACACCGCCGTCGCCGTATTTTGTATAAAAACCTACACCAAAATCTTCTACTTTATTGCCGGTTCCCGCAACTAAATATTTGTTAAAGGCTGCAAAATAATAAAGAGTTGTCATCCGCAATCGGGCACGTGTATTTGCTAGCGACATGAAGCGCTCTTCTTCTTTTTCAACTTTTGGTAAAGCGATAATCAAAGAATCGAAAACAGGGGTGAGGTTTACTTCAATTTTTTCAACTTTTGGAAAATTTTTCTTCAGCCAAGCAATATGATTGACTGCTCGACTTACTTGTGATGATACCTGATGAATGGGCATTTCCACACATAATAAATTAAGCCCGGTTTTTGCACATATCGCTGAGGTTACCGCCGAATCTATACCGCCACTTACTCCTATTACAAAACCATCCATTTTTGCATTTTGCGCATAGTTTTTAAGCCAATCTACAATATATTCTATAACTTTTTCAGTCTGCATTTTCTGTGTTTTTAATCTTTTATAATAATACCTTTGCACCGCAAAAGTGATTAAAGATAAAATTAATAAAAAGGATTGGCGTTAACCAACAATAACATTTTTTCTATGGTGAAATATTGCGCATTGGTTCTCTTGGGTGTTTTCTTTTTTTCCTGTAATGACGAGAGCAAGGTTGAAAAGGAGATTGAAAGAATTCCTATAAATGTGGAAATCATCCGTTTTGATAAGAAGTTTGCGGCTGCTACTGCCGAAACACTCCCAAAATTAAAAGCTGAATTTCCAGAATTTTTTCCAAAACAGTACAACGATAGTATTTGGATTGAAAAATTGACGGATACGTTACAAACCCAACTCGAAGCTGAGATAGAAAAAACTTTTCCCAACGAGGAAAAATTGGAAAATATATTAATTCCATTGTTTCAACATATTAAATATTACTTCCCGAACTTTAAAACCCCATTGGTGGTGACCACTACCTCAGATGTAGATTATCGCAACAAGGTCATCCTTGCAGATAGTATGCTGGTTATTGCTTTGGATAATTACTTGGGCGCCGATCACCGTTTTTACGAAGGCATTGATAAATATATTTCCAAAGAAATGAAACCTTCACAAATAGGTCCCGATGTGGCCGAAACCTATGCAAGACAGTATATAAAACCGCCCAACAAATCTACTTTTTTGGGTCAGATTATTTATTTCGGAAAAGAGCTCTATTTAAAAGATCTTTGGCTTCCAAACGCTACAAATGCTGAAAAAATAGGCTATACCGAAGAAGAATACCAGTGGGCCGAAGAGAACGAGGAATATATGTGGCGCTACTTTATTGAGAAGGAATTGCTCTACAGTACAGACCCAAAGCTGGGGGCACGGTTTATAAGTCCCGCGCCTTTTTCAAAATTTTATCTGGAAATAGATAATGAATCTCCGGGAATGTTGGGGCGCTATTTGGGCTGGAAGATTGTTCGCGCCTATATGGAAAAAAATGATACAGATGTTCAGCGACTAATGGTAACAGATGCTGAAGAAATATTTACAAACTCAAAATACAAACCAAAAAAATAATGGCAATTAAACATACTTCAGAAATAAGTCTAACAGTAGGTCTTGACGAAAATAAAATCCCGGAAACTATCCATTGGACAGCCGAGGATGGCGGTGTTTCAAATGAAGAAACCAAAGCGGTAATGCTATCGGTTTGGGACAGTAAAAGCAAGGAATCACTTAGAATAGATCTGTGGACAAAAGAAATGCCGGTTGATGAAATGAAGATTTTCTTTCACCAAACCTTAAGTGCGATGGCCGATACTTTTCAGCGTGCAACAAACGATGACAAAATGAGCGACACAATGCGTGATTTTTGTGATTACTTTGCTGAAAAGCTAGAGTTGAAGCGGGGCTAGGAAAATTTAAAATTCGGAAGTTTGAATAGAATTATTTAATTCATCAATATAATTCAACACTTCGTCCCTTCCCGTGGAATCACTGGCTGAAGTAACAAAAGACGGAGGCATTTCTTCCCACGTTTCCAGCATTTTTTCAGTATAGGCAGCGATGTTTCCTTCCAAAGCTTTGGGTTTCAATTTGTCTGCTTTTGTAAAAATGATATTGAAGGGAATACCGCTTTCGCCCATCCATTGCATAAATTCAAGATCGATGGGTTGCGGTTCGTGGCGGCAATCTACTAAAACGAAAGCGAGTACCATTTGTTCTCTCTTTTCAAAGTAGTTTGTAATGAATTTTTGAAATGTCTTTTTGCTGCTTTTTGAAACACGGGCATAACCATAGCCGGGCAAATCCACCAAATACCAATTTTTATTTACGAGAAAGTGGTTAATCAGCTGTGTTTTTCCGGGTCGTCCCGAAGTTTTAGCCAAACTCTTACGCTGCATCAACATGTTTATCAAAGAAGATTTGCCAACGTTACTGCGTCCAATAAAAGCGTATTCCGGCAAGCGGTCTTTGGGACATTTTGCAACCTCGCTGTTGCTCATTACAAATTCCGCCGATTTAATCTGCATTGCCTAAGATTTGTGTTTATGATTTTTTCCGAAGGGAAAAGCTATATTAAAACCCTCTTTTTTCTAACCAAGCATAAAGCAATTGGTTAAATTCGTTAGGGTGTTCCATCATTGCTGCGTGGCCACATTTATCAATCCAAAATAATTCAGAATCTGGTAAAAGCTCATCAAATTCTATAGCAACTTCCGGAGGGGTTACATTGTCATTTTTACCCCAGATTATACAGGTTGGGGTGTGCATTTTTGGTAAATCCTTTGCCATATTGTGCCTAATGGCGCTTTTTGCAATGGCAAGGGTTCGTATGAGTTTGTTTCGGTCGTTTACGGTTTCATAAACATCATCAACAATCTCTTTGGTTGCAACAGCAGGGTCATAAAAAACATTTTCGGCCTTTTGACGGATATACTCATAATCGCCGCGTTTTGGATAGCTTTCGCCCATGGCGCTTTCGTAAAGTCCAGAACTTCCGGTTATAACAAGCGCTTTTACTTTTTCAGGGTACATTTTTGTACAAAGAAGGCCAATGTGTCCGCCCAATGAATTTCCCAAAAGGATTACTTCCTTGTACCCCAAATGATCGATAAACTGAGCCACATATTTTGCGAAATTTTTCACATTGGTTCGCAGAAGCGTCATTTTGTAAATGGGCAATTCCGGTATAAGAATTTTATAACCTTTTGACGGAAAGAAATCTGCAACTCCGTCAAAATTGCTCAACCCGCCCATAAGTCCGTGAAGGATAATAATTGGTGTGCCTTCACCTATTTCTAAATATGAAAATTTACCTTCTTTCTTTAAGTTTTCCGACATGCTTGGTTGTTGCAATTTAGAATGACAAAAGTAAACAAAAATAATTCATAAGGTCTATTTAAAATTAGGCTTTGTTGATTGCTCATTCATTTTCACTTTATCTACAATGTGGTAAAACTTATCAACAAAGTGGTAGAATGTGGTAAAAAGTGGTAAAAGTTCTCTATATTTGAAACTATAATTTACAAATCGGGAATTTCCACAATGCTCAATCTAATAGGCACATACGAATGTAAAGCAGACGTAAAGGGACGGGTCATGGTGCCTGCGCCGCTGAAAAAGCAATTGGCGACAGTGGCTCCCGAAGGCTTTGTGATCAAGCGGGCTGTCTTTCAGCCGTGCTTAGAAATTTACCCAATGAAAGAATGGGACGCCCTTATACTGAAAATGGGTGAATTGAACCGATTCAACAGAAAAAACAATGATTTTATCAGAAGGTTTACTGCGGGCGTAAAGACCGTGGAGCTTGATACTACGGGTAGATTGCTGATTCCTAAAGACCTGCTCTCGTTTGCCGGTATCAGTAAAGAAATTGTTTTCTCTTCTGCAATAAACATTGTTGAGGTTTGGGATAAAGACAAATACGAACAGGCTATTGATGATGCTGCGAGCGATTTTGCCGATTTGGCCGAAGAAGTAATGGGGGACAAAAGCAATGATGGTGATGGAATATCATAATCCGGTTTTGCTAAAAGAAACTGTTAAAGGGCTAAACATAAAGCCAGATGGGGTTTATGTGGATGTCACTTTTGGCGGCGGTGGCCACTCCCGCGAAATCTTACAGCATTTGGGGCCCGAGGGAAAGCTCATTGCTTTTGACCAAGATAAGGACGCTTTGGAAAACGCTATCGACGATAAGCGTTTTTTGCTTATAAATCAAAATTTTCGGTTTCTGAAACAATTTTTGAGATTTCACGGCTGCCGAACCGTTGATGGAATTTTAGGCGATTTTGGTGTTTCCTCACATCAATTTGATGTTGCCGAAAGAGGTTTTTCAACACGTTTTGAAGCCGATTTGGATATGAGAATGAACCGCGACAGCAACTTTTCAGCATATACGGTAGTGAATAAATATGAAGAAGCGCAGTTGCGAAGTGTACTTTCCACTTATGGCGAATTGCGAAGCGCTGCAGGAATGGCCCGTGTAATTGTTGAAGCGCGCCAAGCTGAAAAAATAAAAACCAGCGAACAGCTAAAAAAAGTGCTCGGAAGATTTCTGCCGGCGCATAAGGAAAATAAAATTTTGGCCCAGATTTATCAGGCCATTCGCATAGAGGTGAATCAGGAACTAGAGGCATTGAAAGAGTTTCTGCTTCAAACAAAGGAAGTTTTAAAGCCTGGTGGGCGCCTAAGTTTGATAAGTTATCATTCTTTGGAAGATAGGCTGGTAAAAAGATATATCCGCAACGGATTATTTGAAGGGGAGCCAGAGAAGGATGCCTTCGGGCGTTTTGAGGTGCCTTTTAAAGCAGTTGGAAAATTTATAATTCCTTCGGATGAAGAAATTAAGCAAAACAACCGTGCCCGAAGCGCCAAGCTTCGCATAGCGGAAAAATTATAGCATGAAAGAAGGATTTTACAACATAATAAAAGGAAAATTTTTGGTGAGTGACGATGCGCTGAAAAACTGGCGCTTTATCATTTTTCTATCTATTCTGGCTTTGATTATGATTGGCAGTTCGCACAGCGCAGACAAGAAAGTCCATAAAATTTCAAAATTAAACGCACAGGTAAAAGAGCTGAAAAGCGAATATGTTGACGTGCGAATGTTACTGATGCAGGCACGGATGGAAAGTAAAATTATAGCCGCAATGGAAAATCGTGGTTTGCAGCCCTCCACAACGCCCCCGAAGAGAATTCGAATAATTAAACCAGAAGATAAAAAATAGCTAACGCTAAAAGTGTATCCAATAACCAAAAACTGAGAACCATACCTGAACATGGCTTTTGAAGAGAAAAACATACTGAATCGTTTGTACATAATCGCCGGATGCATGTTTCTTTTTGCGCTTGCCATTACTGTGAAACTGATGAACATTCAGTTTGTTGATGGTGAAAAATATAGGGAATTAGCAAAGGAAAACACTACCAAAAACTTCGTGATTCCTGCAAATCGCGGTAATGTGTACGCCGATGATGGCAGTCTTTTGGCTACTTCGGTTCCAAAATATGACATTCGTTTTGACGCCGTAACGGTTTCTTCGGAAGATTTTAGGGAAAATTTAAAACCGCTTTCCGAGGGGTTGAGCAAGATGTTTGGTAAGCCTGTTTCGCATTATCAAAATATGTTCAGAAAAGCTCGTGCCGATAAAAATAGGTATTTGCTTATTGTGAAAAATTTGGGTTATTCAGATTATATAAAGGTGAAAAACCTGCCGCTTTTCCGCAAAGGTCCCTACAAGGGTGGAATCATTGTGGAGCAGCGCACCGTTCGCGAACATCCAATTGGTAAAATTGCACAACGCACCGTTGGTGATGAAGCTTTTGATCGTCCCGGCTATTATGCCGTAGGTTTGGAGGGCGCATTCAATGATTTGCTTACAGGAAAAGAGGGCCATCGGCTCAAGCAAAAAATTGCCAAAGGGCAGTGGAAACCAGTTTCCGACGATAATGAAATTGAACCGCAGGATGGGTATGATATTGTTTCAACCATTAATGTGAATATGCAGGATATTGCCCATCACGCTTTGCTGAAACAATTGGAGTATTACGAAGCCGAGCACGGAACCGTAATTGTGATGGAAGTAGCAACGGGCGAAATTAAGGCGGTTTCCAATCTAGGGCGCACTTCCAGCGGAACTTATTATGAAAAACTCAATTACGCCATTGGCGAATCGCACGAACCTGGTTCTACTTTTAAGGTTATGGCCATGATGGCTGCTTTGGAAGATAAAGTAATAGACACCAGTACTGTGGTTGACACGGGTAAAGGCGTAAAGGTTTTCTACGGAAGAAAAATCTACGATTCCCACCGCGGCGGTTATGGAAAGATATCAGCGGCAAAAGCTTTGGAAGTTTCTTCAAACATTGGTCTGGCTACAATAATTAATGATAATTATTCCAAAAATCCCAACAAATTCATCGACCGACTAAAAAGCTGGCACCTAACCGAAAAAACTGGCGTTGCTATTAAAGGGGAGGGAAAACCTATGATTCCACAGCCTGGTGACAAAAAATGGAGTAAGAATGCACTCCCTTCAATGGCCTATGGATATAACTTACGTCTCACCCCACTCCAAACTTTAAATTTTTACAATGCCATTGCCAATAACGGCGTAATGGTAAAACCACGTTTTATAAAAGAGGTTCGCGCTTGGAATGAAAAAGTCACGACTTATGATACCAAAGTTATAAACCCAAAAATCTGCTCTGATGAAACCTTGGCAAAAATCAAGGAAATCATGAAAAATACTGTAATACGTGGTACGGGTAAATCGCTCTATTCTCCAGATTTTTCAATGGCTGGAAAAACCGGCACTGCACAAACCGAATATTGGATGCCAGACTGGAAAAGCAATCGCCGGTATATTTCATCTTTTGCAGGGTTTTTTCCTGCGGAAAACCCCAAATATTCGTGTATCGTGATCATTCACAAACCAAGCACCAAAAAAGGGTTTTACGGTGCCGATGTTTCGGGACCTGTTTTTAAAAAAATTGCCCAAAAAATATTTACCGAATCCCGAAATATTGATAAGGTAGAAAGCATCGAACAGCCAGACCCAACCATTGAGAAGGACTTTGAAAAATATTATGCCAAGTTGCAGCAACCCTATAAAACAATTCCCAATGTAACCGGAATGGCAGGAATGGACGCTGTTTCATTACTTGAAAATCTCGGGCTGCGAGTGCAGGTAGTGGGCAATGGCACCGTTGCCAGCCAATCCATAAAGTCTGGCGAAACTTTAAAAAAGGGACAAACCATAACCTTGAATTTATCGTGATATTGTTAAAGGACATATTGTATAAAGTAACCATCGAAAGTGTTGTGGGAAATACTTCCGTGGCTATAAACAATTTGGAATTTGATTCCCGAAATGTTTCTTTAAACGATGTTTTTATAGCGATAAAAGGAACGGTTTCAGATGGGCACCAATTCATAAAAAAAGCTGCCGATCAAGGGGCTTTGGCCGTAATTTGCGAAACTCTTCCTAAAGATATTGTAAACGGAATTACCTATGTGCAGGTTGCGGATTCGCATAAGGCATTGGCGATAATGGCTGCCAATTACTACGGCAACCCTTCTGAAGAATTGAAGCTAGTGGGAATTACTGGCACCAACGGAAAAACAACGGTTTCTTCCTTACTCTACCAACTTTTTAAAAAAGCGGGCTTGGAAGCTGGCTTACTTTCCACGGTAAAAATAATGGTGGGCGATACCGAATTTAAAGCCACGCACACTACGCCGGATTCGTTGACCATCAACAAATATCTGCGCGAAATGGTGGATGCTGGCGTGGAATATTGCTTTATGGAAGTAAGTTCGCACGGAATACACCAAAAACGTACCGAGGCGCTTCATTTCACCGGAGGCGTTTTTACCAATCTTTCGCACGACCATTTGGATTATCACAAAGATTTTGCGGAATACCGCGATGTGAAAAAATCCTTTTTTGATGCTTTGCCAAAAACTGCTTTCGCACTGGTAAATGTAGATGATAAAAACGGCTTGGTAATGCTTCAGAATACCAAAGCGAGAAAATACACCTACGCCCTAAAAACCTACGCCGACTATAAAGCCCAAATTTTGGAAAGCCAATTTACAGGGCAACTTCTGAAAATAAACAATCAGGAATTGTGGGTGAAATTGATTGGTGGATTCAACGCGTATAATCTACTTGCAATTTTTGGTACCGCACATCTTTTGGAGTTAAAGGAACTTGAAATTCTTCAAATAATGAGCACACTGGAAAGTGTGGGCGGCAGGTTTCAATATTTAATTTCAGAAAAGAAAATCACTGCTATTGTGGATTATGCACATACGCCCGATGCCCTGAAAAATGTCTTGGAAACCATAAATGAAATCCGCACGGGCAACGAAGAAGTTATAACCGTGGTTGGTTGCGGCGGAGACCGCGATGCTCAGAAGCGTCCGGTTATGGGAAACATCGCCGCTTCGTTAAGCACGAAAGTGGTTTTTACCAGTGACAATCCGCGCACCGAAAATCCCGAAAAAATTATCAAACAGATTGAAAAAGGCGTACCTGCCGAGCATTATAAAAAGACGATTTCAATAACAAATAGAAAGGAAGCCATAAAAGTGGCTTGCCAAATGGCGCAGGAAAACGATATCATTTTGATTGCCGGAAAAGGCCACGAAACCTATCAGGAAATAAACGGAGAGCGCTTCGATTTTGATGATTTTAAAATAGTAAACCAACTTTTAACCGCCCTAAACAAATAGCCAATGCTTTACTATCTTTTTGAATATTTGGATAAAACATACGACGTACCAGGTGCGGGGCTGTTCAATTTTATTACGTTCCGGGCAATTTTGGCGGTTATCCTTTCGCTTTTTATCGCCACGGTTTATGGAAAAAAAATAATCAATTATCTACAGAAAAAACAAGTTGGTGAATCTATCCGTGATCTTGGTTTGGAAGGTCAAAACGAAAAAGCAGGAACGCCGACCATGGGCGGAATCATTATAATTCTCGCCACATTGGTTCCTGTTCTGCTTTTTGCGAAACTTGAAAACATTTACGTAATTCTTTTGATTGTTACCACCGTTTGGATGGGAACCATCGGATTTATTGATGATTACATCAAAAAGTTTAAAAATGACAAACAAGGATTACCGGGAAAATTTAAGGTAATTGGCCAAATTGGTTTGGGCCTTTTTGTGGGTACAACCATGTATTTGCACCCAGACATTATTGTGCAGCGTACCATCGAAAATCCTGAAACTGAAACTCAAGTAACAGAAGTTATTGCCAAAGAGTCCGTAAATACATTTTACGTAAAGGACAAAGCAATGCTTACCACCATTCCTTTTGTGAAGGAAAACGAATTTAATTATTCTAAACTCATAAGCTGGGCGGGTGAAGATTATAAAAGCTATGTGTGGCTCATTTTTATCCCCATCGTAATTTTTATTATCACGGCAGTTTCAAACGGTGCCAATCTCACAGATGGAATTGACGGTCTTGCCGCTGGGACCTCGGCTATAATTGGGCTAACGCTTGCGCTATTTGCATGGGTTTCCGGTAATGTTATTTTTTCAGATTATCTCAACATTATGTACATACCAAACACCGGTGAAATGACCATTTTTATCACCGCGTTCGTAGGAGCTCTCATCGGTTTTTTATGGTACAATACCTATCCCGCCCAAGTATTTATGGGCGATACGGGCAGTTTGACAATTGGCGGAATTATAGCCGTAATTGCAATTGCGGTCCGTAAAGAACTGTTGATACCGATTCTGTGCGGAATATTTTTGATGGAAAACCTTTCGGTGGTTTTACAGGTAAGCTGGTTTAAATACACAAAGAAAAAATTTGGCGAGGGAAGGCGCATTTTCAGAATGTCGCCTTTGCACCATCACTATCAAATAAAAGGATTTCACGAAAGCAAAATCGTAACGAGATTTTGGATTGTGGGAATCTTTTTGGCAATCATTACAATCGTCACATTAAAAATTAGATAAAGTGAAACAGCGGTTGGTGATTTTGGGAGGAGGCGAAAGCGGAGTTGGAACGGCCATTTTAGGAAAAAAGAAGGAGTTTGAAGTGTTTGTTTCAGACTTTGGAAAAATTAAAGAGAAGTATAAACAAGTTCTTGTAAATAATGGAATTGAGTGGGAAGATGAAGGCCATACCGAAGCAAAAATTCTTTCAGCAGATTTGGTTATGAAAAGCCCGGGAATTCCCGAGAAGGCACCAATAATAAAAAAGTTGCGCGAACAAGGGGTAAAGGTAATTTCAGAAATTGAGCTTGCAGCAAAATACACCAAAGCAACAATTGTAGGAATAACCGGAAGTAACGGAAAAACCACCACGGCAAGCTTGACATATGAATTATTGAAAGACGGCGGCTTGAATGTGGCTTTGGGAGGTAACATCGGGAAGAGTTTTGCAGAGCAGGTTTCAGAAGAAAAGTATGAAAACTTTGTGCTCGAGCTCAGCAGTTTTCAACTGGACGGAATAGAAACCTTTGCGCCGCACATCGCGGTTTTGACCAATCTGAGTCCGGATCATTTGGACCGATATGATTACAAGTATGAAAATTATATCGCTTCAAAATTCAGGATAACGATGAATCAAACCTCGCAGGACTATTTTATTTACGATGCAGACGATGTTGAAATCATAAAATGGCTTTCGCAAAATTCCATCAAATCGCAACCGCTGCCTTTTTCAACTAAAAAAGAGTTGAATCAGGGGGCTTTTAAAAGAAACAACGAAATAATAATAAAAATAAATAACACAGAATTTACTATGCCAATCGCAACAATAGGAATACAAGGGGAACACAATGTAAAGAACGCAATGGCTGCCAGTACGGTGGCTACATTATTGAGAATAAGAAAACAGACCATACGTGAAAGTTTAGAGGGGTTTCAAGGTGTGGAGCACAGGTTGGAAAAGGTTTTAAAAATTAATAACGTACTGTATATCAATGACAGTAAGGCTACAAATGTAAATGCAACGTTTTTTGCATTGGACAGTATGGAAAATCCAACGGTTTGGATTGTTGGCGGTGTGGATAAAGGTAACGATTACAGCGAGCTGCTGCCTTTGGTAAACGAAAAAGTAAAGGCCATAATATGTTTGGGCGTAGATAATGAGAAAATAATCAATGCTTTTGGAAATGTTGTAGATACTATTATTGAAACAGATTCGATGACAATGGCTGTGCAGGTTGCTTACAAACTCGCCGAAAGAAATAACACCGTTTTACTTTCCCCGGCCTGTGCAAGTTTTGATCTTTTTGAAAACTACGAAGATCGAGGCAGACAGTTTAAGGAAGCGGTTAGAAACTTATAATATTTAAGAAACAAGTGAAAAATATTTTCCATTACATACAGGGTGATAAAGCAATCTGGGGAATTGTAGGCCTTTTGGCGTTATTTTCCTTTTTGCCGGTTTACAGTTCTAGTAGCAATCTGGCCTATTTGTACGGAGATGGAAGCACGTTGCCTTATTTGCTCCGTCATTTTTCACATTTGGTTTTAGGTTTTGGAATTCTTTATGGGATCCACAAAATACCTTATCATTATTTCCGGGGACTTTCCATTATCGCCATGCCGATTATAATTTTGCTTTTGATAATCACGATGGCAGAGGGTACAACTATAGATGGAGCCAACGCAAGCCGCTGGATACGTTTGCCTTTTGTAGGTATTACATTTCAAACTTCTACACTCGCAGGAGTGGTTTTGATGACTTATGTAGCACGGTATCTTTCGCGCATAAAAGACAAGACGGTTACTTTTAAGGAAACAATTTTACCGCTGTGGTTGCCAGTATTTTTAGTGCTGGCATTAATACTTCCCGCTAACTTTTCTACTACGGCAATTTTCTTTTCAATGATCGTGATGTTGGTTTTTGTAGGAGGCTATCCTTTAAAATATTTGGGAATAATCCTAGGTGCAGGATTAATATTCCTTACGCTTTTTGTGCTTACGGCTAAGGCATTTCCAGGCGTTTTCCCAAACCGTGTGGATACTTGGATAAGCCGTGTTGAAAACTTTAGTGATGATACAGATACAGAGGCCGATTATCAAATAGAAAAAGCAAAAATAGCAATCGCCTCTGGTGGTGTGGCGGGATTGGGGCCTGGAAAAAGCGTACAGAAAAACTTTTTACCTCAGTCTTCCTCAGATTTTATTTATGCAATAATCGTTGAAGAATTTGGCCTTTTGGGCGGCATGTTTTTGATGGTTATGTATTTGTTTCTGCTTTTCAGAATTGTCGTTGTAGCGCACAAATCGACCTCCATTTTTGGAAAACTATTGGTCATTGGCGTGGGCTTACCCATTGTTTTTAGGGCGATGATCAACATGGCTGTTGCCGTCGAATTGTTTCCGGTAACGGGTCAAAACTTACCCTTAATAAGCAGTGGCGGTACCTCAATTTGGATGACGTGTTTAGCACTTGGAATGATTTTAAGCGTGAGCGCAAAACGGGAGGTGGTTGCAAAAGAAGAAACAGAAGAAAACCCATTGGATATTTTAAGCGAAACAATTTGAAATATAAATTCATCATATCAGGCGGAGGCACCGGAGGTCATATTTACCCGGCGGTTGCCATTGCGAACGAGTTAAAAACCCGTTTTCCCGATGCTGAATTTTTGTTTGTTGGCGCTAAGGATAGGATGGAAATGGAAAAAGTGCCACAGGCAGGCTATAAAATAAAAGGTCTGTGGATTTCTGGGCTGCAGCGTAGTTTATCATTGCAGAATTTGGCGTTTCCGTTGAAACTTGTTTCCAGTCTTGGCAAATCGCTTAAAATTCTTAAAAAGTTTAAGCCAGATGTTGCAATCGGTACGGGCGGTTATGCCAGTGCTCCCTTGTTGCGAATGGCGGCTTTGAAAGGCATTCCTTGCTTAATTCAAGAGCAGAACAGCCACGCGGGCATCACCAACAAATGGTTGAGCGGTAAAGTTCAGAAAATTTGTGTGGCCTATGAAGGAATGGAAAAATTCTTCCCTTCCGAAAAAATAAAACTCACCGGCAATCCTGTCCGGCAGGATTTGCTGGATATTTCTTTAAAAAAAGAAGAGGCAATGGCATTCTTCAATTTAAAAAAAGAAAAGAAAACCTTGTTGGTTTTGGGCGGAAGTCTTGGTGCGCGCCGCATCAATCAATTGATAGAAAAATCCCTTCCTTTTTTTGAAAAACAGAATTTGCAAGTTATTTGGCAATGCGGAAAATTTTACGAAGAAACCTATAAAAACAAAAGTTCCCAAACGGTTCAAATCCATCCTTTTTTAAACCGAATGGATTTGGCATACGCTGCGGCAGATTTCATCATTTCGCGTGCGGGTGCTCTTTCTGTTTCGGAACTGTGTTTGGTAGGAAAGCCCGTGATTTTCATTCCATCGCCAAATGTTGCTGAAGACCACCAAACCAAAAACGCGCTGGCAATTTCAGAAAAAAATGCCGCGTTATTGATTAAGGAAAGTGAACTGGATGCCAATTTCGAAAACGAATTTTCAGCATTGCTTGCTTCCGAAGAAAAGCAGAAAACCCTATCTGAAAACATAAAAAAACTAGCAAAACCAAACGCAACCAAAGATATAGTTGAAGAGATTGAAAAACTTTTACAATGAACAATAACCAATAACCAATTAACAATAAAGCCATTACACAATTAATCGATAAAAAACTTTGAACAACCTTAAAGACATACAAACTTTCTACTTCGTGGGTATCGGGGGCATTGGGATGAGTGCACTTGCGCGTTACTTTAAAATGCAGGGGAAAAATGTCTTTGGTTATGACAAAACTTCAACAGATTTAACGGATGAATTGATTTCTGAAAGTATCCCGGTTACTTTTATCGATGAAATTTCTGAGATTCAAAAAGAAGTGCTTTCCAAAGAAAATGTTTTGGTGGTTTACACGCCCGCCATTCCAAAGGGCAATAAAATTTTAAATTATTTCTTTTCCGAAGAATTTCAAATCTTAAAGCGTGCCCAGCTTTTGGGAGAGGTTTCCAAAAACACACTTTGCCTCGCCGTTGCCGGAACGCACGGAAAAACCACAACTTCGGCAATATTGGGGCATTTATTGGCGGAATGTAATATGCCCGTAACAGCATTTTTGGGTGGAATTGCAGAGAATTATAATTCAAATTTCATTTATAAAGGCAGCGAAATAACCGTGGTTGAGGCAGATGAATTTGACCGTTCCTTTCTGCAGCTTCGGCCAGACATTGCTTGTGTAACATCAATGGATGCCGACCATTTGGACATTTATGGAGATGCTAATGAAATAGAAAATGCTTTTCGAAATTTTGCAAAATTGGTTGAAAAAGAAGATAACGTTTTTATAAAAAATAACCTTCCGTTAGACGGAATGACTGTTGCTGTAGAAGAATCCGCAGATTACGAAGCTCAAAACGTAAAAATTGAAAACGGTGCATACCTTTTCAATTTAAAAACCCCGACGGAAACGTTGGAAAACTTAACCTTCCATCTTCCAGGGCACCACAATCTTACAAATGCCATTATGGCTTTGGGTATGGCGATTTTAGCAGGCTCCCCAACCGATCGTCTGCCCAAAGCTTTGGCATCTTTTAAAGGGGTGAAGCGCCGCTTTTCCTATAAAATAAAAACCGAAGAATTGGTTCTGATAGACGATTATGCGCACCATCCCACAGAAATTGATGCGTTATTTCAAGCCGTTGACGAAATGTACCCAAACGATCACAAACAGATTGTTTTTCAGCCACATCTTTTCAGCAGAACTCGTGATTTTGCAGAAGGTTTTGCAAAAAGTTTATCGCAGTTTGACGAAGTTGTGCTGCTCGATATTTATCCTGCACGGGAAGAACCTATTGAAGGTATTACTTCGGAATGGCTTTTAAAGCAAATAATAGCAAAAAACAAAAGACTGGTTTTTAAATCTGCTTTGCCAGAGGTATTGTTGAAATCAAAATGCAGGATAAAACTGCTCGTTGGGGCAGGAAATATTGGTGCCGAAGTAAATAAATTAACAAAAATATTGAAAAATGAAGCGTAGCATTGAAATCATCAAATTTATCATTTTGCTTGGCATTATGGCGTTTCTTTTCAGCTTTACCAAAAAACGAAATGATTCGCGAAAAATAAAAAAACTGGACGTAGAGTTTGTCGATGAAAACAGCCCGTTTATAACCTACAATACAGTTAATAAATTGTTGATACAAAATCATGATAAGGTTACGAGCATAGACAAAGAAACTTTAGTTTTGAAGAAGATGGAGCAAAGATTGCGGGAAAACCCTATGGTTCGTGATGCTCAGGTCTATATCTCGGTTGACGGTACTTTGGGGGCAAAAATTGAGCAGCGCAAACCTATAGGCAGGGTGTCTGCTTCGCCGGATTATTATTTAGATGCAGATGGAAAGAAGATGCCGTTGTCTGACGTTTATTCAGCTAGGGTGCCAATAATTACCGGAAGTTCAAAAAATAACTTCAATGAAGTTACGCCGCTACTTCTTAAGATTGAAGCAGATGAGTTTATGAAGCGTAGTGTAGTGGGCTTAAACCGAAAAACGGATGGCGATATTGAATTGGAACTTCGGAAAGTAGATTTTAAAGTACTTTTCGGAAAACCCGAAAACATCTACAAGAAGTTTCAAAACTTTAAAGCGTTTTATAAAAAAACAAAACAAGATAGTACTCTTTATGGGTACGGTACGGTAAGCCTGAAATTTGAGAGTCAGGTAATCGCCACAAAAAAGGAAGGCCATGGAAAACGATAATATTGCTGTAGGATTGGATATAGGAACTACCAAAATCGTCGCGATGATTGGTAGAAAGAACGATTATGGCAAAATGGAGGTATTGGGAATAGGAAAGGCCAAAAGCCTTGGTGTACACCGGGGCGTGGTAAACAATATTACGCAAACAATACAGTCCATCCAGCAAGCGGTACAAGATGCTGAAACTTCTTCTGGGATGAAGATAAAAGAAGTAGTGGTGGGCATTGCCGGCCAGCATATAAGAAGCCTTCAGCATAGCGATTACATTACGCGTCCCAATGGTGAGGATGTTATAAGTGAAGCAGATATTGACAGGCTTTGTAACCAAGTACACAAGCTGGTAATGCTTCCGGGAGAGGAGATATTGCACGTCTTGCCCCAAGATTTTAAGGTGGATGGACAGGCCGAAATAAAAGAGCCCATCGGTATGTACGGCGCACGTTTGGAAGCAAATTTTCACGTAGTTGTGGGGCAGGTTTCCTCCATCAGAAATGTGGGAAGATGCATCAAAAGCGCAGGATTGGAACTTTCGGCCATCACTTTGGAGCCTTTAGCTTCCGCAAAAGCGGTTTTGAGCCAAGAGGAAAAAGAAGCCGGCGTTGCCTTAATTGATATAGGAGGTGGAACGACCGATTTGGCGATTTTCAAAGATGGCATTATTCGCCATACCGCTGTAATTCCTTTTGGTGGAAATGTGATTACTGAAGACATAAAGGAAGGCTGTTCCATTATTGAAAAGCAGGCAGAACTTTTGAAAATAAAATTTGGTTCAGCTTGGCCCGGTGAGAACAAAGACAACGAAATTGTTTCAATCCCCGGCCTTCGCGGAAGGGAACCGAAGGAAATCAGTTTAAAAAATCTTTCAAAAATAATCCATGCCCGTGTTATCGAAATTATCGAGCAAGTGTATATGGAAATTAAAAATTACGGCCACGAAGAGCAAAAGAAGAAGCTTATTGCAGGAATAGTACTTACCGGAGGCGGGGCGCAGCTCCAGCACATTAAGCAACTCGTGGAATATATTACCGGAATGGATACACGTATTGGCTATCCTAATGAGCATTTGGCAGGCGATAGCGATGCCGAGACTACAAGTCCGATGTATGCAACTGCGGTAGGTTTGGTGCTCAACAGTTTGGAAAGCAAAGAAAAATCTTCATTGATGAAACGTTTTTCACACGAAATTGAGTCGGAGGTAAGAGAAGAAAAAGCTGATACGTCGGAAAATGAAAAAGAAATTAAAGAAGAAAAGGTAAAGGAAAAGGAACAGAAAACTTCAAAACGGTTTTTTGATAAATGGGCAGAGAAGTTTAAGGAGTTTTTAGACAATGCCGAATAATAAAAAATTGAATAAAGAAAGGACCACAAATAGAAAAAATATGAGCAGTAAAACAGAATTTGATAACATTTCATTCGACCTGCCGAAAAACCAATCAAACGTGATAAAAGTGATTGGTGTAGGCGGCGGAGGGAGTAACGCCATTAACCATATGTTCAGCCAGGGCATAAAGGGAGTTGATTTTGTAATTTGCAATACAGATTCACAAGCATTGGAAAACAGCCCCGTGCCTATCAAAATTCAGCTTGGAGTGTCCTTGACCGAAGGTTTGGGAGCAGGTGCTAATCCTAAGGTTGGCGAGCAATCTGCCGTAGAAAGTATGGAAGAGATCCGCAGCATGCTTACCACCAACACCAAAATGATTTTCATTACTGCGGGTATGGGTGGCGGTACTGGAACCGGTGCTGCGCCAATTATTGCAAAAATGGCAAAGGATATGGATATTCTTACTGTGGGTATCGTGACCATTCCATTTCAATTTGAAGGGAAAACACGAAATGACCAAGCACAGATAGGTGTTGAGAAACTACGTCAAAACGTGGACTCTTTGGTGGTTATCAACAACAATAAATTGCGTGAAGTTTACGGTAACCTTGGTTTCAAGGCTGGTTTCTCAAAAGCCGATGAAGTTTTGGCCACCGCTGCTCGTGGTATTGCCGAGGTTATCACGCATCACTACACTCAAAACATTGACCTCCGCGATGCTAAAACAGTACTTGCCAACAGTGGTACTGCTATTATGGGAAGTGCCACCGCTTCTGGCGCTAACAGAGCTAAGGAAGCCATCGGTAAAGCTTTGGACTCTCCATTGCTCAACGACAACAAAATAAAAGGTGCCAAAAATGTCTTGCTCCTCATAGTTTCTGGTACTGACGAAATTACTATTGACGAAATTGGTGAAATCAGTGATCATATTCAAGATGAGGCTGGCCATAGCGCAAATATCATTATGGGTGTTGGCGAAGAGGAAAACCTAGAAGGTTCTATTTCTATCACCGTTATCGCCACGGGGTTCAATGTAGAACAACAAAACGAAATAGTAAATACTGAAACAAAAAAAATAATCCACACACTTGAGGATGAGCAAAGAGCTGAACAAAATCTTACGCCAAAAGCAACAGCTAGTTCTGTTAAGTTGCCAGAGCAACCCTTAAACACTCCTCCTAAAGCTGAACACGTCGTTGTAAAGCATACGCTTTTTGACGATGCTGAGGTGGAAGAGAAATTGCCATTTGAAGGTTACATTAAAACTTCAGAGTTATTGAAAAATATAAATGTTTCCTATGAAGAAGTTAAAGCAAAAAATATAGAGGAATTCAATCAGGTAGAAGTCAATAAAATTAATGTGAACGAATTTGTGATTCTTGAAGCTCCTAAAGAAAATAAGAATATCAACAATACTTCTTCCGAAGAAAAGGACGACCAAATACTCATGTTTGATCTCCCCATAAACACTACTTCAAAAAAGTCTTCAGAAAAGGAACAAAAAGAAGAAACAATTTTCTTTGACCTAGACAATATTGAGGTAAAAGACCATGTGGAGATTATTCCGGTTACCGAAGTTTCCGGTAACGGCATAAAGCGTTACAGTTTGGATGATTATCAAGAAGTAGAAAATAGGCTCAATAGTGCAAAACCATCTAAATTGACAGCAGAAGAGGTTGAGGATGACGACGCAGAAATTATTTTTGAAAAAAGAACTGTTTCTGAGCCAAACGCAACTGAAACTGAGGTGAAAGAAGAGGAAGATCCTATGAATTTACCCATTTCGAAGATTTTGAGTGATCGTACCGAAGAGCGCAAACGTAAAATGAAAGAATTTAATTACAAATTCAAAAACAGCCCTTCACGTATTGATGAGATTGAAAAGCAACCGGCCTACAAACGTATGGGCATTGACCTGAATGAAACCAAGAATGAACCTAACATATCACGAACCTCTGTAAATACAGATGATGAGGATATTTCCTTGCGAAAAAACAATTCATTTTTGCACGATAATGTGGACTAGATGATGAATTTTCGCTTAAAGCAGGGGCCCAAATTTCTTTATTGAGTTTGGGCCTTTTTTACAATAAAAAGGTTTCTATAAAACAAAGCATTGCTGTTTTAAATTTCGGCTTAATTGAGTATCTTCGCACTCAATTAAAAATACAGCAATGAGCTTACAGGAAAAGGTAATGGAAGCAATGAAGACCGCAATGAAAGCGAAAGATACTCAATCTTTGGAGGCATTGCGGGCCGTTAAATCTGCTTTGTTATTAGCACAAACGGAAACAGGTTCAAAGGTAGATTTAAGCGAAACTGAGGAGATAAAACTACTTCAGAAGCAGGTAAAACAACGAAAGGATAGTGCTGCAATTTACAGGGAGCAAGGGAGAGAAGATCTCGCCGAACCAGAATTGGCCCAAGCACAAGTTATTGAGCAGTTTTTGCCCGCGCAATTAACCGAAGCAGAAGTTAGCAAGATTGTTGATGAAATTATTATTGAAACTGGAGCTTCATCCATGGCAGATATGGGAAGGGTTATGGGCTTAGCCAGTGCAAAACTTGCTGGCAAAGCAGATGGTAAAACCATTTCTACTGTTGTAAAATCCAGATTGTCATAAAATAGTTTAAAAGGCCGCGTGGCGCAACTGAATAGCGCATCAGATTTCGGCTCTGAGGGTTGGGGGTTTGAATCCCTCCGCGGTCACGAATAAATAGAAACGGAGAAAAAGTCTTGAACTAGCTCAGACTTTTTCTCCGTTTCTATTTTCAAAGAGAAGAACTTTGAGTAATCAAGAAGTGTAATCCCTTTATGAATTACGATTTTAACCTTCAAAATAAGTTTTAATCCTTTTTAGGATTAATTCCCAATGGAATAAACCTAATCTCCAAGCTTTAAAAATGTGTTAATTAATACATTTTTATAGTCATAGCCTCCAACAATATTTAACTTCAAATACTAAACTTAAATTTAAAAATTATGTTTACTATTATAAATGGGCTTCCAAAAGATACTTTGGGAATACTAATTTCAGGGAAAACCATAAAAGAGGATTATGAAAGATTGAACCCATTACTGGAAACACATAAAAAAAACCATGAAAAAATTAAGATGCTAGTTGAAGTAAAAGATTTTAACTATTCAGCAGGAGCGTTGTGGGAAGACCTCAAGTTTTCCTTCAATTATTTGGGCTCCATATCCGCTATTGCAATTGTTACCGAAAAAGAGTGGTTGGAAGAATCCATGGAAACATTTGGAAAGGTATGGCCTAACTTAAACGTTGAGGGTTTTGAATTTGAGGAACAAAAGAAAGCATTGGATTGGCTCAAAAAACAGAAAGTTTAATGAGTGCCTTTGTTTAAATGGATTCAATAGGTGCTTTAAACCCCGAATTGTTTTAAATGGTGGTCCAAATGTTTGTATTGCATTTGCCCCCATTGCTGCGGTGTAAATTTTCCAAAAACTGGGTGTGGCTCCCATTGGGTTTCATTTTTTTTCTCATGAAACTTGTCTATCAATATTGCAAGTTCGTACTTTTCTGTTGCAAAATCCTTGCTGTCTTTAATTTTAAAAGCCTTTGCAGTAGGTAAATTCTGTTTCCACGGGTTGTCATTATACAACATTTTCTTAAACAGGAAGGCGAGTGGAAAAAATTGTTTTTTCAGATTGCCCTTCCCCAGTGAGATCTTTAAGGGCTGTTGGCAATGGTGCAACATTTGGGCAACGTCCATCTTTCCCCATCTGCCTTCACTTTCCTGGGTAAGATTGTTCAACCTTTCCTTTATTTCTGAATATGCGTTGTTTTCAAAAAGTGATTTCATCATTTATAGTTTTAAACAATAAATGTATTTAAAATTGGCAAGTAAAAAGATTGTTTTCAATTCTTTATGCAATTTAAGCATTCATTATTATCTTTAATAAAAAGCTTAAAGTATGGAAGAAAACAATTCCTTTTCCATAAAAAACTGGAATGAGGACGACCGTCCGCGTGAAAAATTGTTGCTCAAAGGCCGCACAGCACTTAGCGATGCTGAGCTAATTGCCATTCTAATTGGATCCGGTAGCCGCAATGAGAGTGCAGTGTCCCTAAGCCAGCGTATCTTGGCTTCAGCGGGCAATAATTTAAATGAACTCGGAAGGCTAACCATTCCTGAATTGATGAAATATAAAGGGATAGGTGAAGCAAAAGCAATCTGCATTGCTGCTGCAATGGAACTTGGACGGAGAAGGAGGGCTGAAGAAGCTCTGGAGCGAAAAAAAATAACTTCAAGTAACTCTGTGTTTGAATATGTCCAGCCCATTATTGGCGAACTTCCACACGAAGAGTTCTGGATTCTGTATCTAAACAATTCAAACAAAATTATTAAAAGCGCACAGCTCAGCAAAGGTGGAATTACCGGTACTGTGGTAGATGTTCGATTGGCGTTTAAAGAAGCTTTGCAGTTGGGTGCTGTGGGTATTATTTTGGCACACAACCACCCTTCTGGTACTTTAAAGCCCAGTCAGGCAGATATTCAGCTTACCAGAAAACTAAAAACAGCTGGGGAAAGTCTTGACATAAAAGTGCTAGACCACCTTATAATTACCGAAAAAGCGTACTTTAGCTTTGCTGATGAAAATATGCTGTAACCTTTTATGTTGTTAATCTACACCCAAAAACTCACTCCGCGAATTTCTTATATTTTTAAGCATATTTGTTTGCGTATCTTGGGGATTGAGGCGGTTTTTACCTCGGGGATTGAAGAATTTATCTCCCACGCGGGCCCCAAGATTTCATATGGGAAAAAACCTTTGGGCAATGAGCTTTTTTTCCATAGCTATGGACTTTTAGAGCAACAGGGGCTTGAAGCTATTGATGTCGCAGTAAAAAAATGGGGCGATACGTATGGTTTTTTTTCGGTTTCAAACAATAGCGGGCTTCCATTTGATATTTTTTCTGCAAGTTTTTTTATGATTACGCGCTATGAAGAGTACTTGCCCCATGTAAAAGACGATGTTGGCCGTTTTATGGCTTCGGAAAGTTTGGCATATAAGGAAGGCTTTCTTCAGCAACCCATCGTGGATATCTGGGCACATCTTTTTAAGAAAAAACTTCTAGAAACTTTCCCAGAAATGAAATTTCCTGAAAAAGAGATCGTCATTCACCCCATTATTGAGGCATCCCAACCTTACGCCTATAAACAAAAGGGAATTTTTAGATCCGTTATGGGCTATTTTAATAGTTTGGTAAAAGGGCAATTTCGAAATATCTTAAACCGCACACAGGTTATTTTAGGCTTAAAACGCGACCCTTTTGACAGCTTTAAGTGGATAATAAACAAAGCTACTAGAAGTAATTTTAAGCTATCCGTTTTTTTTCTCTTAGGAAATGCAGTTTCTTTTAATGAGAGCATGAACACACACCGGCAAAAGTTTAAAATGCTAATTAAGTTTGTGGCAGATTATAACGAAGTGGGTCTTATTTTTTCATTCAATTCTCTGAACAATTATGAAATGTTGAAAAAAGAAAAGAAGCGCATGGAAGAAATAACCAACCGCGCGCTAAAAGTGACCATGAATTCTGATTTTTTAGTAAACCTCCCAGATATTTACAGACATCTGGTGGAGCTTGAGGTAAAGAATGATTTTACGATGGTATTTCGTGACACCGTTGGCTTTAGGGCCGGAACCTGTACCCCTTTTCTTTTTTATGATTTGGATTATGAAATAAAAACTCCTTTGGTGGTGCATCCTATCGCAATGACAACCATGGCTTTTCAAAAAAAATATGCTTCAGATATTGAAAAAAATGTAGATAATGCCATTGAAGAGGTAGACAAGGTAAAAGGTACATTTACCATGATCTTTTCAAACAAAGATTTTTCTTCCGAAGAAAATAACAGGGTTTGGAGAAAGATTTTTGCTGAAAAATTACAGAAGTATGCAGAATAATGAAATAACTGACGTTTTTTTTGATTTGGACCATACCCTGTGGGATTTTGATCGAAATTCTGGCTTGGCGTTTGAAAGGGTCTTCAAAAAGCACAAAATTAAATTGCCATTGACCGATTTTCTAAAAGTATATGAACCTATAAACTTTGCATACTGGAAAAAATATCGAGAAAATGTTGTAACAAAAGAAGAGCTGCGCAGAGGAAGGCTTACCGAGACCTTTCAATACTTTAAAACAAAACTCCCATTGGCCACCATAGATTCGCTTGCGCACTGCTATATTGAAGAACTGCCTATAGACAATCATCTTTTTTTGGGTACAGTTGAAATTCTCGAATACCTTTCTGGCAACTATAAACTACATATTATTACAAATGGTTTTGAGGAAGTACAGCATCTTAAACTTCAAAACAGCGGCATTAAAAAATACTTTAAAACTGTAACCACATCCGAAGAGGTAGGGTTAAAGAAGCCCCATCCTGTTATATTTAAAACCGCCCTTGCAAAAGCTTCAGTCGCCCCAAGAAATAGTGTTATGATTGGAGACAGCTTGGAAGCAGATATTATAGGGGCGCATAATGTGGGAATGCATACCTTGTTATTTAATTATAGAAATGAAATTGTTGCAACGCCCCATTTTGCCATAACCGAACTTTCAGAAATTAAAAAACATCTGTAGTAATAATCCTTCATTTTGGACGTTAAAAATTAGTAAACTATCCCCACTTATGAATAAAACCATATCCCATTCCATCTATATGGTTTGTGCTTGTTTGTTATTTTCAGCCTGTATAAAAGATACCGATTTTGACCAGGCCGAAGAAATAGCACTGACCCCCATTGTAGAACTAGACCTGATATATTTTAATCTTCGCGCAGACCAGTTTTATGATACTATAAATTCTACCCCTGTATTAACTGTTACGGATACTACGGAAATTAAATTTTTAGATGACAGCTCCCTTCAGGAAAGCCTAAAGCGCGCAGAGTTTTATTTTAAATTTACAAATAGTATCCCTCGGACTTTTCAAGTAGATTTTCAGTTTTTAAGTGAAACGAATGATACAACATATGTTGCGGGAACATCGGTTATTGAGGGAATGCCCGCCGCGCCTGTAATTACTGAATTTATTGAAAACGTGGAGGAAGACGATATTCTGCGATTGACACAAGCCAATAAGGTTGTGGTTTCCGTAACCATACCCTCATCCAATGAGAGTTTGGAAGGCACATTAAATTTAAAATCCAAGACAACCTACTTTTTGGAATACTAATACCATGCGATACTTATTTACCTTTATACTATCCCTCTTGGGCTTTTTTGCTATTTCCCAAAACAAGCAGATTCTTTATGGTTTTGATGACGTGCCCCAATCCTTGATGCTCAATCCCGGAAGCAAAGTTACTCAGCAAAAACATTTTGGAATCCCGTTTTTGTCCCAAATTCATTTTAACGGAGGCTCCTCGGGCGTATCGGTTTATGATATTTTTAAAGATGGAAATGATAATATCAACGACCGTATTACACAAAAGCTATTTGAAATGAAGAATACGGATTTCTTTACTGCAACACAACAATTGGAGCTTCTAAATTTTGGTTGGCGCGCAAAGAATGAAATTTACTTTTCAGGTGGAATTTATCAAGAGTTTGATTTTATTTCCTATTTCCCAAAAGATCTTGCCATATTGGCTTGGGAAGGAAATAGAGATTATTTGGATTACCAATTTGATTTGGGAGAGATTAGTACCACCGGCGATTTTTTGACGGTTTACCACTTTGGCCTAAACAAGCAAATAACCAATAAACTAACAGTAGGCGCTCGTTTAAAAGTATATTCTAGCATGTTCAGTTATCGGAGCGTCAACAATTCTGGAACTTTTACAACCCGATTGGGTGATGAAAGTTCAGAAAACATTTATGAACATACGGTGGAAAATGCTGATGTATCTGTAGAAACTTCTGGTTATGCTTCTCTGCGCGATTTGGATGGCGCTTCGCAGGTAACTAATGAAATATTGGGCAGGGCCTTTTTTGGAGGAAACATTGGGGTAGGGGTTGATCTAGGGTTTAATTACGACATAAACGATGCTTGGACTCTTACAGGGAGTGCCCAGGACGTTGGCGCTATTTTTCATTCAAAAGATGTTGAGAGTTATCGCGCCCATGGAACTTATACATTAGATGGGATAAACCTAATTTTTCCGCCTTTGAGCGAGGGAGACTCCACGTTTCCCTATTATGACGACCTTGAAGATGAGATAGAGCGTGAAATTCCCATAGATACTCTCACCAATTCATATACCCAGTTCCGGCCCGTAAAAATTAATGCGGGTATAAGTTACGGCTTTGGTAGGTTTAGTGTTTCCGGTGAGTGTGATTGTTTAAATAAGGGCGGAGGTACACTTCATAAGCAAAATGTAGGGTTGCAATTCTATTCAATCTTTAGACCTAAAGGACCGCAAATGGCCGGCACACTTTTTTATCATAGAAGAATTACAAACTATCTTTCTGCAAAAGCAACATATACGGTAGATTCCTATTCCTTTTCAAATGTAGGTTTAGGTGTTTCCGCAGCTATTGGCAATGTCAATTTTTATCTCGCGGCAGACAATCTTATAAGGTATGGCAACTTGGCAAAAGCAAAAAGTGTATCTTTACAGTTAGGCTTTAACATAATAATTGACGAGGAATGAAACGTATTTTACTACTTGCATTTGCCATATTTTTGACTATCAGCGTTGGAGCGCAACAAACTAATTTGAGTGAGTATAGTTATATTGTTGTTCCTGATCAATTTGATTTTTTAAATGAAAAGGATAAATTTCAGCTCAACTCGATGTCAAAGTTCTATTTTGAAAAAAGCGGTTTCAATGCTTATATGGCAGATGAGGCTCCAAATGCGAACCGATGTGACGGACTTTATGCAAATGTGGAAAAGTTAAAGAGTATTTTGGGCACAAAACTTCAAATTGTTTTAAAGGATTGCAACAATCAAGAAATCTACAGAAGCCAAGAAGGGAAAAGCAAGTATAAGGAATACGATAAGACTTATCAAGATGCGCTTCGCAAGGCATTTAATAGTGTAGAAATGCTAGGTGTAAATCAAAAAGATGTAATTCTCATAGACGATAATAGAAATACAAGAATAGCTTCTAACCAAAAAAATCAAAATACGGCGCAGGAAGAGCTTCCTATTTCAAAAGTTTCAAGAATTTCAGGAAATTTGCTTCCCGATGCAAAATTCTCAAATTATACCCAGGACGGAAAAACATTTCTGTTAAGAAAAACTACGGAAGGTTATGCCTTGTATGAAGAGTCTTCAAGTGCTGATGATGGACTTTTACTAAAAGGGAAAATCATTGTGATGGATGAAGTGGTAAAATATATGGACACTTCTGGAAAAGTTTGGACCGCTGCTTTTGATGCATCTGGAAATTTATCAATTAAGGACGATTCCACAACAAGCATTTATCATTCTGTAAATTAAAAGTCGTATTTGTCCTTCCAGAGCTGCTTTAAATAATTTTTCAAGGTGTTTTCTTTGGAATTGTTTCCCGGCTTGTAAAAAGTGGTTCCTTTTATTTCTTCGGGCAAAAACTCATGCGGAACAAAATTGCCCTCGTAATTGTGGGCATATTCATATTCCTTTCCGTAGCCCAATTGCTTCATTAACTTTGTGGGCGCGTTTCTAATAGATAAAGGAACTGATAGGTCCCCCGTTTGCCGAACTGTGTGTTGTGCTTCACCTATCGCTTTATAGGAAGCGTTGCTTTTGGGCGAAGTGGCCAAGTAGATGGCACACTGGCTTAATATAATACGCGCTTCGGGATAGCCAATGGTATTTACCGCCTGAAAGGTACTGGTAGCTAGTAAAAGTGCATTTGGATTTGCCATGCCGATATCCTCGGAAGCTAAAATTACCATTCTACGGGCAATGAACTTGATATCTTCACCTCCTTCAATCATTCGTGCTAGCCAGTATACTGCTGCGTTCGGATCGCTGCCTCGAATGGATTTTATAAATGCCGAAATAATATCGTAATGCTGCTCTCCAGTTTTGTCATAAAGCACAGTATTTTTCTGCGCCTTTTGCATCACAAGCTCGTTGGTTATGATAATTTTACCTTCTTTTTCTGAAAGAACTACCAACTCTAAAATATTTAAAAGCTTTCGGGCATCACCCCCAGAAAGCCTTATGATTGCTTCTGTTTCCTTTAAGGTTACATTTTTTTGTGAAAGAATTTCGTCTTCGTTTAAAGCTCTTTTAAGTAATGCTTCCAAATCCTCACGACTAAAAGGTTCCAGAACATATACCTGACAGCGAGATAGCAAAGCAGGGATTACTTCAAAACTTGGATTTTCGGTAGTAGCTCCAATTAAAGTAATCCAGCCCTTTTCTACAGCACCCAACAGCGAATCCTGCTGCGATTTACTGAAACGATGAATTTCGTCAATAAATAAAATTGGATTTTTAGTAGAAAATAGTGTATCGCTTTTTTTAGCTTTTTCAATTACTTCCCGAACTGCTGCAACACCGCTGTCTACAGCACTTAGGGTATAAAACGGTCTGCCACTTTCACTTGCAATTATATTTGCAAGTGTGGTCTTTCCAGTTCCTGGTGGTCCCCAAAAAATCATGGAGGGAATCATTCCGGTACCCAATTGTGATGTAAGTGAACCTTTGGGCCCTACTAAATGCTGCTGGCTTAAATAGCTCTCGAGAGTTGTGGGGCGGATCCGTTCGGCGAGGGGTGCGTTCATAATTTTCAAAATTACAATTTTAATAAATCGGTTTCACTGACAATTTATCATAATTTTGGTTTTGGGAGTGTTTTTTGTAATCACACATTTATGTCAAAATCAGACCAATTAAAGTTCAGTCCCGAAATTTTTGGTTATCCTTTACTTTTTGTATTGGTGCTTTGGATTGTGTATTGGGTCGAAGCGCGTTTCAATATAAATTTTAACCCATACGGTATTTTCCCAAGAAAGTTGGATGGCCTCTGGGGTGTCCTTTTTAGCCCTTTTATCCATGGTAGTTTAAAGCATCTTTTTAATAACTCGGTTCCGCTTTTTGTTTTGACGGCTGCGCTCTTTTATTTCTACAGGGAAATTCGCTGGAAGGTTTTAATTCTCGGCTTGTTAATTACAGGTATAGCTACCTGGGTTATTGGGCGCCCATCACTTCACATAGGTGCAAGTGGGGTTGTGTACCTGCTTGCTTCTTTTTTATTTTTTAAAGGTATTTTTTCAAAGCAGTATCAGCTTACAGCATTGGCATTGGCAGTAGTGTTTCTTTACGGTGGAATGCTTTGGTATGTTTTCCCCGTAAATCCAGAAATATCTTGGGAAGGGCATCTGTCTGGTTTCTTTGTAGGTCTTGTTTTTGCTTTTTTATTTAAAGGAAACTCTATTGAGCGAAAAAAATACGAGTGGGAGCGGGAAGATTACAACCCCGATAACGATCCTTTTTTGCAACAATTTGATGAAAATGGAAACTTTATCGAAATTTCAAAAGAGTCCGTAGAGGATGCTTTAGGGCATCCAAATAAGCTTTCGGATACCGTTGAAAGAAAGAATACAGTTAAAATAATATATACATTAAGAAAAAACAGTAAGGACAAATCTGACTAATGCTACAAGCGTCTTTGCCTAGTAACTTCATATAAAAACGCGCCACAGGCAACGGAAACATTCAAAGAATTTATTTCACCGAGCAGGGGTAGAGAAGCCCTTTCATCTACAAGGCCAAGTACAGATTTTGATATGCCTTTCCCTTCTGAGCCCATAATGATGGCCAATGGTTTTTTTAAATCTAAAGAATAAATTTCTGTATTCGTTTTTTCGGAGGCTGCTATGGTCGTAATTCCTGAACCTTGCAAATAAAAAATTGCATCTTTAATATGCTCTACTTTACAAATTGGAATTTTAAAAATTGCTCCGGCTGAAGTTTTAACAGTATCACCAGAAACAGGAGCCCCTCCTGATTTTTGAATTATAACTGCGTCAACTCCCGTGCATTCTGCCGTGCGCAAGATTGCACCAAAATTTCTAACATCTGTTATTTGGTCAAGGATGAGGAAAAGTGGAGTTTTTTGAGTCTCTAAAACCTTTTCAACAATTGTTTCCAGTGATTGAAAAGCTATTGGCGATGTAAGTGCTACTATGCCCTGATGATTTCCCCTAGTGAGCCTGTTCAGTTTTTCAAAAGGAACTATATTTATAGATACATTTGCCTTTTCCAGATCTTTTACAAGACTCTCAATTTTATCATTTTCTGCCCCCTTTTGGATATAAACCTTATCAAAAACAATGTTTGAAGCCAATGCTTCTTTTATAGGGTAAATGCCAAAGATGGTATTTGTTTTGTCTTGCATAATTAATTGCTTATTTCTTAAGAATTCGCAACAAAGGTAATTAGAATATTCTTGCTTTTAAGTTTTTAATTATATGCAAAAAAAACACCCCTTAAGATAAGGGGTGTTTTACAAATTATAGGTTATCTAAAATTTAATTTTTAACTCCTATTAAAGCTCTACCTCCTGAAACAACATCAGCTTCTCCCTGAATTGCAAGGCGGAAGAAACGTCTTGTGTCGTCTATAGAATTATCTACAGCCGTAACACCAAACATGGTTTCACGCGTATTTGCCGGGATAGTAACTGTACTTTCAAAAGTATAATTTTCAGGTGCAGTAGGCAAAGTATCCACAGGTATTGTTATTACAGTGAATGTTCTATCTGAACTTGATAAATCTGAAACAAATACCTTAACACTATCTGTTTTACTACCTCCTTCTGGAACACTTATGTTCTTGTTAGGGGTTACAAAACCAACTACGGTTTTTCGATCGGTGTTATAGTCATCATAAGTTTCACAAGAAACAGCGATGATGGCTATTGTAAGTATAACAATTAATATATTAACTCTTTTCATTTTGATACAATTTAAAATTATTAATACCCAGGATTTTGTGTCAGGTTTGGATTTAAGTCCGTTGCAGATTGTGGAATGGGCAATTGAAATTTATTACTTCCTGCAGGTAATGTTAATTGATCTGAAGGAGTACCGGTTCCATCAGCAAGATCCCCAAAGCTTTCACGTTCTACAGCCTGTCCCCATCTTTTAATGTCGAAGAATCGTTGGCATTCAAATGCAAATTCAAGTCTTCTTTCCAAACGGATAGCATCGCGTAAAGCTGTACCAGTTTCTCCACTTGGTGGGGTAGTATATCTTTTAGATCTCACTCTATCCAATGCTGTTCTGGCAGGACCTTCTTGACCTAAATTGTAGTATGCTTCTGCAGCATTTAAAGATGCTTCTGCAGCTCTAAATATTTTTAAATCTACTAAACCATTAGTTTGTCCAGGTCTTCCGAACAATTTTTTGATAGCATTAAAGTCTAAGTTATCTGCGTTGTTTCTTGCTTGTAATGTATAAGCGTCTTTACGAATATCATCATCTTCAAATAATTGATACAGTTCGTAAGAAACAACATATTCTGGGATAAGATTTGTAAGGCCTCCTTGGCTCCAAGTTACACCGATGTTAAATCCAAGAATGGATAATTCATTTTCTATGTAAAAAAGTACTCCAGCTCTACTTGTATCTTCCCATACATCCACAACATCTGTGCGAGGGGCTACCGGGGTGCTTACACCATTAGCTACATTTATAGCATTTTGCCATTGGCCCATGTAAAGATATACACGTGATAGTAAAACTCTTACAGCATCTTTTCCCATTCTACCTGGTCCATTGGTCTCATTTATGTCAGCTAATGCTTCTGATAAATCTTGTGCAATTTTATCATAGGTTGCGCCAACGGTTTCTCTTGCAGGTTCAATTAACGGATCTGGCTCAGTAACATAGGCAATACCTAAACTTCCGTTTGCGTCACCTGATTGAGTAGGTATTTTTGCAAAGAAAGTTGCAAGGTCTAAATGTGCAAGAGCTCTTAAAGCTTTCGCCTCAGCAACAACGTTTGCCTTGTTTTCACCATCATAACTTTCGCTTTTTGAAATTAGCAAGTTAGCGCGGTTTATCAATTGATAGGCTCTTTGGTACAACCCGCCCATTGGTTCATCAGCGGCACCATACTGCCAGTTATGTAGTGTTCTTCTGGTATTTCTTCCACGTTGTGCGAAAGTAACATTATCTGAAAGTACATCTGGAGCATCATACATTCCTCCAGCATCACTTCCACCATATAGTGGTCCGAATGTTAGTGCTCTGTAGATACCACGAGTGGCATTTTCAAAATCTTCTGCCGTAACATAGGCATTTTCTGTACCGAACTCATCGAAAGGTACTTGATCCAGTTCTTCATCACAGGAAGTTAAGCCCCCTACGAATAATGCCAAAACTGTTATTTTATAAATTATGTTTTTCATTTTACTTTTTTTTTAGAATTAGAAACTTACGTCCAAACCTACTTGGAAAGATTTTGTGTTTGGATAGCTATATAGAGTAGCCTCACCAGGTGCCACTACATCTGCAAAAGAAATAGTTTCACCAGATGAAAGACCTACCTCAGGATCTCCCCAGAATTTTGTGAAAGTCAATAAGTTTTGGCCTTGTGCATAAATTCTTAAAGAGCTAATTGGAGTTTTTTCCAAATATTTATTTGGGAAACTATATGACAATGTAATGTTTCGCATACGTATATAATCTCCTTTTTCTAACCAACGGTCAGAATTTCCAGTAACAGTTGCGTCATCTGCAGCATAAATTGGACTTGGTAATACCCCTGTATCACCAGGTTGTTGCCAGTAGTTGAAAGCGCCAACTGCTTGATTGTCAGATATTGCAAGACCGTCAGATTCGCGATCGCTTCTCACAAAGTTATTGATCCAGTTTCCAGCTTTGAATACAAAATCTGTACGTAATCCAAATCCTTTATAGGTAATGTTAGAGAAGAAACCTCCTTCTTTATCTGCAATTGTAGATTTTCCTTGGAAAACACGATTGTCGTTTTCGTCAGTAGGTAAGTCTGAAGCAAAATATGTATTGCCATCGGCTCCGTAAAACAGGGATCTTCCTGTAGCTGGATCAACACCTGCATAGCGAATTAAGAAATGCTCATTAATTTTTCTACCCTCACTATATCGTATATTGAAAGCATTAGGAGTCACGTCTTCACCGTCAGGTAACTGTACTATCTCAGTATCCAAGAATATAATGTTACCTCCTAAAGTCCAAGTGAAATCTGGAGAACGGAATATGTCCGCTTTTAAAGAGATTTCTAGACCTTTATTTTGAATTTCCCCAAGGTTACCCGCAATACCTTCTACGCCCTCTGGGTCAATAATACCGGCTTCCCACGCTGTAGGAATGTCGAAAAGTAGATCTGTAGTATTTCTGATGAAATAATCAGATACTAAACTAAGACGTTTATTGAACATGTTTAGCTCTAAACCTACGTTATAGGTCTCTGTAGTTTCCCACTGAATCTCAGGGTTTGCTACTCGTGCAGGGATAGTTGCTGAACCACCTGGATAAGAGTCAAAAGTTACAGTACCTTGCGATGCGTAACGTGGAATACCATCTCTGTTACCCACAGTACCGTAAGCAGCTCTAATTTTAAGATCGTTTACAGCATCAATAGAAAAGAAATCTTCTTTTGCAATGTTCCAACCAAGACTTCCACTGTAGAAAGTACCGTATTGTACGTCTTTACCAAAGTTAGAAGAACCGTCACGGCGCACAGATCCAGATAATAGATATTTTTCTTTGTAGTCATAATCTGCGAAAGCACCATAGGAAACAAGAGTTAATCTACTTCTATTGGTAAATCCGTTTGTTAGCACTGCAGCATTAGCTTGGGTGGTTAATAAAGCAGATGGGAAACCAATGCTTCTTACAAATGCTCTGTTAAACTCATTCATGTTATATTCATAAAGACCCAACACGTTTAAGTTGTGGTTATTCTTATTAAGATTGTAAACCAAACGATTACTTATGGTCAAATCCAGTCTGTGTTGTTGGTCGTCAAACTTATTTCCTGGGTTATCAGGATCTCCAATAAGAGCATCCAAGATACCACCTGGCTTAGAATAACTTTCCCTTCTAGTAGCTCCCCAGTTTACAGCAACATTAAAGCCGTAACTCCAGTTTTTACTAAAGGTAACCACAGCATCAACACTACCGATTGTACGGTTTTCAATATCTTCACTAGGTTCTGATAATAAAGCTCCACGAACAGGGAAGCCTGTGTGTGTAGGATTATATACTGGATTTCCATTCTCGTCAACTACAGTATTTCCGTCCTCATCTAAAAGAAATTCTGTCTCATAACCATTATAATCCAACATTCCGCGGAATGGGTTTTGTGTGTTGTTTCTATCACGTGGCTCATCACTCATAGAGCGTGAATAACCTACGTTTACACCGACTGAAAGCCACTCTTTAGCGTCAAAGTTTACGTTAAGGCGTGTTCCTAATCTTTCAAAACCATCAATATTATCAATGATACCAGTATTTCTGTCGTTTGATACTGAAAAATAATAATCCATTTTTTCAGCACCCCCTGAAATAGAAAGACTGTTATTTTGAATAATACCGTCTTTTAATATAAGCTCTTGCCAGTCCACTTCTCTGTCCAATAGAGTTTGACGCTCTGGTGAACCAGGTTGTGTTGTAACACCAGGAAGGGTAGCTGCACCAGTTACACCTAATGCATAAAGCTCTGCCTCATACTGCATTTTTTCAGCAGCGGACATCATTGTGTAATTTTGTTCAATAATTGAGGTTGTTCCGTATCTTGAACTGAAACGGATTACTGCATCCTTATTTCTATTACCAGTTTTAGTTGTAATTACAACTACTCCATTAGCACCACGTGAACCATAACGGGCAGTAGTAGCTGCATCCTTAAGAATTGTTATATTCTCAATATCCTCGTTTGGTATGTTTGCTAAGTCTTCTTCTCTAATAGGTGCTCCATCCACGATATATAAAGGTGAAGATGCTCCAGCAGTTAAAGATCCGGTACCACGAATACGAACAAAAGCTCCTTGACCCGGCTTACCGTTAGCAGCAGTTACCTGTACCCCGGCGGCCTTCCCTTGCAGCATGTTGTCAATACTGGTAGTCGGAGCCATTTGTGACAATTCCGAAGCGGAAATGGATACAACAGCTGATGTTTGTACTGTTTGGTTTCGTGTAGAATATCCCGTAACTACTACCTCTTCCAAAGATGCACCGGGCACCAATGTTACATCAATAGTGTTTTGAGCGCCTACTTTCACTTCCTTGGTGTCGAAACCTACATAACTAAAGGTAAGTGTTTGGCCCACATTGGCAGAGATGGTATAGTTTCCATCAAAATCTGACTGTGTTCCAGTACTTGTTCCTTTAATAATAACGTTTGCACCAGGCAATGGCAGACCTGTATCGTCTGTCACCGTACCTGTAATAGTTTTTTGCTGTGCGAAGGTAAGCTGCACAACTAACGCTAATAAAAGCGTTAAAATTCCACTAAACTTTGTTCTCATTTTTATAAATTATTTGAATTAGCCAACGGCAAAAATCATAATAAAAAGTTAATTACACAAGTATTTGCTCCCAATTTTTATGTTTTATTTGGCGAAATAGTGTGGGTTGGCGGATTGTTTGTTAAAATTTTGAAGAAATGCTGATATGGATTTTTGTATTCGAAAAACTGAAATTTCCATTTTGCGAGTTCCCGTTCGCTACATTGAAACGGAATAAGCCTGCCTTTGTGCTCAATCCCAGGCCTAATCCAAAACTATAGAGATTTTCTTTTAAAGCTGCGGTCTCATTTTCAAAATACGCCACATCTATGATGGAGTGTATGAATACCCCCTCATTAAAAAGATAGCGGTACTCTGTGTTTATTACCGAATATAGCGAAGCGTCAATACTGTTTTCATTAAAGCCACGAATACTGTTTATTCCACCAAAGCGGAATAATTCGTTCACTAGATAGGTTTCGCTGAAAAGAACACTCGTGCTATTTTGAACAAAAATGGAATTTTTATAATTTAAATTGAAAATGTTGCTAATTCTGGATTCTACGCTAAATTGATCTTCAGAATTCCCTTCTCTTTTGCGAGACCCGATGCCCATGTCTAAAAATATTGCCGTCTTAACCGGAAAAAGTTTTCGATTTTGTGGTTTTATATAGGTGCCTCCCAAAATAAAAAACTTTGATTTAAAATCTTCCACGGGCACGCCCGCTATTGCTTCATCCAATAAATTGCTGGATTCGTAGCCTTTGTAACCAACGTAAACAGTAGATTTTGGGTCTATCTGGTAGGTAGTGCGTATTTGCTGCTCAGTGGTGATAAAGGTGCTGTCTCTTTTAAAAATCCTTAGTTCTCCGCTTAGTCCAAATGGTGTTCCTAAAATATAAGGCAGGGTGAGTCTTGTTCTGAAGTTTACCTGCTCTTCGCCATCGGCTTTATAATTTATTAAAAGTTGCTCGCCATAATTTAAGTTGTTGTTCAATTCTAAATTAAGGTAACCGTTGAAAGTCAATTTTTGGGTTTCCTCATCGGTGGCGAAACCCAAAATACCGTCAAATAAGTTATTGTTCTGCTTTTCCAAATAAAAATATACTACCGTTGAGTCTTTTCGGAACAAAGCTTCGGGGGGTTTTATGGTGGAGACAAAGCCTAGACTGTTTAGATTTTCGTTTTGGGCTACTAATTTCTTTTGATTAAAAACACGCCCTTTTCGAACACCCGCATAATATTTCAAAAATGATTTTGGAAACTTTTCGTAACCCTTCACAACTATCGAATCTACGGTTCTAATGGTTCCGTTGTCCAGGAGTAAATTTGCGCTCAAGACGCCGTTTTCACCTTTTTCAAGTTGGGTGAGCTTTACGCGTGCAAAGGCATTTCCTTTTTGGTTGCGAATTGCGGTAAGCATTCCGAGTGCGCGGGGAATAGTTTCAAATGGAAGTATGAAATAAGTTTCCGTAATCTCAGAAGCAACCCGCTGAAGTTCTTTTTTGGTAAAATCTTCTTCTGAATAGAAAACCTTTATTTCTCTGTACTTTTTCCCGAGAAAGAAATCTGCAACATAGCTGCTGTCGTTTTCTTTTTTAAGCTGAAGCAATTCACTTTCAATAAACCCCATGCGCTGAAGCTTAAGATAAAGGGTGTCGGTTCCATTTTTTATTGAATTGAAATCTTCAAACGTTGTTTGCATTTGCAGCGAGTCTTTGATGCCTTCGGAAATGGGTTTTTCTGTTTTTAGGGAAAGGGTGAGTTCCTGTGCATTTATTCCGAAGAAAAAACAGGTATACATATTAAGGTATAGAAAAATATACAGGAATCTTTTCAAAAAGGTGATATTTGCTGTGTAAAACTAACGCTTCAAGTTGCCATTTCATATCTAAATCTAAAAAATAATGAAAGTATGCTGAAAATTAATTCAGTATGGTTTGATTAGTAAAAAAAATATTCTACATTTGCATCCCCTAAAAATAGGGGTGTTTTATTTTTAAACAGTAATAATACATATTTTATATGCCAACAATTTCACAATTAGTACGTAAAGGAAGAACCAAAATAACCAAGAAGAGTAAATCGGTTGCTTTGGATTCGTGCCCACAACGTCGTGGTGTTTGTACGCGTGTATATACTACTACACCTAAAAAACCAAACTCTGCTATGCGTAAAGTAGCAAGGGTTAGGCTTACAAACGGTAAGGAAGTAAACGCATACATCCCGGGCGAGGGGCACAATCTCCAAGAGCACTCGATAGTATTGGTTAGAGGTGGAAGGGTAAAGGATTTGCCAGGAGTTAGGTATCACATTGTACGTGGCGCATTGGACACCGCAGGTGTTGCAGGCCGCACGCAACGTAGATCTAAGTACGGAGCAAAACGCCCAAAGAAGTAAAATGAAAACGGGTCGAGAATGAATAGAAATATTTAGTTCAAGGCCATTAACAAACAACAAATGAGAAAAAGACAGGCCAAAAAAAGACCACTTTTACCAGATCCGCGGTTTAACGACCAGTTGGTTACACGTTTTGTAAACAACATGATGTGGGACGGAAAAAAGAGTGTGGCTTTCAAAGTTTTCTACGATGCAATTGACATTGTGGATGAAAAGAAACAAGACGAAGAAAAAACTGCGTTGGAGCTTTGGAAAGATGCACTTTCCAATATTATGCCCCACGTAGAGGTGCGTAGCCGTAGAGTTGGTGGGGCAACCTTCCAGATTCCTATGCAGATTCGTCCGGACCGTAAAATTGCAACAGCAATGAAATGGTTGATCACCTATTCAAGAAAAAGAAACGAGAAATCCATGGCCGCTAAATTGGCCGGCGAAATTCTTGCAGCTGCCAAAGAAGAAGGCGCCGCGGTGAAAAAACGTATGGATACTCACAAAATGGCAGAAGCTAACAAAGCATTCTCACATTTCAGATTCTAAAAAATGGCACAAAGAGATTTAAAATACACAAGAAATATCGGGATTGCCGCGCATATTGATGCCGGTAAAACCACAACTACAGAGCGTATCCTTTTTTACACGGGGGTAAGCCATAAAATTGGTGAGGTTCACGATGGAGCTGCAACCATGGACTGGATGGAGCAAGAGCAGGAACGTGGTATTACCATTACTTCGGCTGCTACTACTTGTACTTGGAGGTTTCCATTGGAAAACGCACAACCGCTACCTGAAACAAAAGATTACCATTTCAACATTATTGACACTCCCGGCCACGTGGATTTTACCGTAGAGGTAAACCGATCGCTGCGTGTTCTTGATGGTTTGGTATTCCTTTTCAGTGCTGTGGATGGTGTTGAGCCACAATCAGAAACAAACTGGAGACTTGCAGATAACTATAAAGTGCCTCGCATCGGTTTTGTGAATAAAATGGACCGTCAGGGAGCAAACTTTATGGCTGTATGTCAGCAGGTAAAAGATATGTTGAAGTCTAATGCAGTGCCAATTGTTTTGAACATTGGTGACGAAGCAGACTTTAAAGGGATTGTGGATCTTGTGAAAAACCGTGCCGTAATATGGCATGATGATTCATTCGGATCAACATTTGATGTTGTGGAAATTCCTGAGGAATTAAAAGCTGAAGCAAAAGTTTTACGCGGTAAACTTATTGAAGAAGTTGCCGCTTATGACGAAAATCTACTTGAAAAATATATGGAAGATGAAGACTCCATTACTGAAGAGGAAGTGCACGCTGCACTTCGCGCTGCGGTTATGGATATGTCTATCATTCCTATGATTTGTGGTTCTTCGTTTAAAAATAAGGGGGTTCAGTTTCTTTTGGACGCTGTTTGCCGTTATTTGCCAGCTCCAACTGATAAAGAGGGTATTATAGGTGTTAATCCAGATACTGAAAAAGAAGAAATACGCAAGCCGGATGTTACTGCTCCTTTTGCAGCATTAGCATTTAAAATTGCTACAGATCCATTTGTTGGTCGTTTGGCATTCTTCCGTGTTTATTCTGGTAGATTGGACGCAGGTTCTTATATCTTGAACAACCGTTCTGGTAAAAAAGAGCGCATCTCTCGTATCTATCAAATGCACTCCAACAAACAAAATGCTATCGATTATATTGAAGCTGGAGATATTGGAGCGGCTGTTGGATTTAAAGATATCAAGACTGGTGATACCATGTCTGATGAGAAACATCCAATTGTGCTGGAAAGTATGGACTTCCCAGATCCTGTAATCGGTATCGCGGTAGAGCCAAAAACCAAAGCAGATGTTGATAAATTGGGTATGGCTTTGTCAAAACTTGCCGAAGAAGATCCAACATTCCAAGTACGTACGGATGAAGCTTCCGGGCAGACTATTATTTCTGGAATGGGTGAGCTTCACTTAGATATTATCGTTGACCGTTTGCGTCGCGAATTCAAAGTAGAAGTAAACCAAGGTCAGCCCCAGGTTGAGTACAAGGAAGCTGTTACAAGAGCTGCAGATCACAGAGAGGTATATAAGAAACAATCTGGTGGTCGTGGTAAATTTGCTGATATCGTATTTACACTTGAGCCAGCCGAAGAAGGCAAAATTGGTCTTGAGTTCGTAAACGAAGTAAAAGGTGGTAACGTTCCAAAGGAATTTATTCCGGCTGTTGAAAAAGGTTTCAAACAGGCAATGGTCAATGGGCCGCTAGCAGGTTTTGAGGTTGACAGTATGAAAGTTACTTTAAAGGACGGATCTTTCCACCCTGTGGATTCAGATGCACTATCTTTTGAGCTTGCTGCAAAAATTGGTTTCAAAGAAGTTGCCAAAAAAGCAGGAGCCGTAATTCTAGAACCTATCATGAAACTTGAGGTGCTTACACCTGAAGAAAACATGGGCGATATAGTTGGTGACCTTAACCGTCGTCGTGGTACAATCAGTAACATGAGCGATCGTGCAGGAGCTAAAGTAATTAAAGGCGAAGTGCCACTTTCTGAAATGTTCGGTTATGTGACAACATTAAGAACATTATCTTCGGGCCGTGCAACTTCAACTATGGAATTTTCACATTATGCTGAAACACCTTCTAACATTTCAGAAAGTGTAATAGCAGCAGCAAGAGGAACCGCTAACGTATAATAAATTCAGCAATGAGTCAAAAAATAAGAATAAAACTAAAATCTTACGATCACAATTTGGTGGACAAATCTGCTGAGAAAATTGTTAAGACCGTAAAGAGTACCGGAGCTGTAGTTACAGGGCCAATTCCTTTACCAACACACAAAAAAATCTTTACAGTATTGCGTTCTCCGCACGTGAACAAGAAAAGTAGAGAACAATTCCAACTAAGTTCATACAAAAGACTTTTGGATATCTACAGTTCTTCTTCAAAAACGATTGACGCTCTGATGAAATTGGAGCTTCCAAGTGGTGTAGAGGTAGAGATCAAAGTATAGTGTAATTCTGAAATTCAGAATTTAAAATGTCCTCAACGATGGTTGGGGAAAAACGGAAACAAAATAATATTCAGGGTTGAATTTATTTTGACCCTGTTTTTTTTAAATAGCAATTATAAATAAGTAATAATCAATAAATAATTAAATATGTCTGGGTTAATTGGAAGAAAGATAGGGATGACCAGCATCTTTGACGACAACGGAAAGAACATTCCGTGTACCGTTATCGAGTGTGGCCCCTGTGTTGTTACCCAAGTCAGAACCAAAGAGGTTGACGGGTACGAAGCTCTTCAACTTGGTTTCGATGACAAGAAGACTGTAACTAAAGCTGCCGAAGGGCACGCCAAAAAAGCAGGAACCGTTGCAAAACGCAAAGTCGCCGAATTCAAGGGATTTGAAGAAAATTACAAATTAGGCGACACAATTACCGTGGAGCATTTTATCGAAGGTGAATTCGTGGATATCGCGGGTACATCTAAAGGTAAAGGTTTCCAAGGGGTTGTAAAGCGTCACGGTTTTGGCGGTGTGGGTCAAGCGACTCACGGTCAGCACAACCGTTTGCGCGCGCCAGGTTCTATTGGAGCTGCATCCTATCCTGCGAGAGTATTCAAAGGAATGCGTATGGCAGGCCAAATGGGCAACGAAAGAGTAAAAGTTGAAAATTTAAGAGTTTTGAAAGTAGTTCCTGAAAAGAACCTACTTGTGGTTAAGGGAGCAGTTCCTGGCCATAAAAATTCTTATGTAATGATTGAGAAATAATGAAGGTAGCTGTATTAGACATAAACGGAAAAGACACAGGCCGGAAAGTTGAACTTTCTGCAGATGTGTTTGGAATAGAGCCTAACAATCACGCGGTTTATCTTGATGTGAAACAATACCTTGCCAATCAACGTCAAGGAACTCACAAAGCAAAGGAGCGTGCTGAGATTGCTGGTTCTACCAGAAAGATAAAGAAGCAAAAAGGAACCGGTACTGCCCGTGCAGGTAGCATCAAGTCTGGTGTATTTAAAGGTGGTGGTAGAATGTTCGGACCTCGTCCACGTAACTACTCCTTCAAATTGAACAAAAACCTGAAGCGTTTGGCACGTAAATCTGCCCTTTCGATGAAGGCAAACGATAAAGCTATTTTTGTGATGGAAGACCTAAATTTTGACGCTCCAAAAACCAAGAATTTTACCGCGGTTTTGAACAGCTTAGGGCTTAACGACAAAAAATCTTTATTTGTGTTGGGAGACTTAAATAATAATGTATATTTGTCGTCTCGCAATTTGAAAGGTACTGAAGTTATAACTAACTCACAATTAAGTACTTACAAAATTATGAATGCAAATAGTGTAGTGCTATTTGAAGGTTCTTTGGAAGGAATTGAAACAAACTTAAGTAAATAGAAACAAGATGAACATCTTAATTAAACCTATAATTACGGAAAAAGCTACCAAAGATGCCGAGGACAAAAATGTTTTTGGCTTTGTAGTGAACCCAAAGGCGAATAAGGTAGAAATCAAGAAAGCGGTTGAGGCTGCCTACGGAGTTTCTGTTGAAAAAGTTCGCACTATGAATGTCCGCCCTGATAGGAAGACCCGTTATACAAAAACAGGTGTCCAAACTGGTAAAACGAATGCTTACAAAAAAGCAATCGTACAGGTGGCGGAAGGTGATACAATAGATTTTTACAGTAACATCTAAGGTAACTTAGATTTAAAAAGACACAAATGTCAGTAAGAAAATTAAAACCAATCACCCCAGGTCAGCGTTTTAGGGTTGTAAATGGTTTTGACGCCATTACAACCGATAAGCCGGAGAAGTCGTTACTTGCTCCGAACAAAAGATCTGGTGGTAGAAACAGTCAAGGAAAAATGACCATGCGCTACATAGGTGGTGGTCATAAGAAGAAATATCGAATTATCGATTTTAAACGCGACAAGGCGGGAATTCCTGCTACCGTTGCCAGTATTCAATACGATCCGAACCGTACTGCGTTTATCGCACTTTTGAACTATCAAGATGGTGAAAAGCGATATGTAATTGCGCAAAACGGACTACAAGTTGGTCAAAACATCGTTTCCGGTGAAGCAGTAGCTCCAGAGATAGGAAACGCAATGCCACTTTCAGCTATTCCATTAGGTACTATCATTTCCTGCATCGAGCTTCGTCCCGGTCAGGGAGCCATTATGGCGCGCAGTGCTGGTGCTTTCGCACAGCTTATGGCCCGTGATGGAAAATATGCTACCGTAAAACTTCCTTCAGGTGAAACCCGATTGATCTTGGTTGAGTGTATGGCTACCATCGGTGCCGTTTCAAACAGCGACCACCAATTGTTGGTATCTGGTAAAGCCGGTAGAAGCAGATGGTTGGGTAGAAGACCACGTACAAGACCAGTAGTGATGAACCCAGTAGATCACCCAATGGGTGGTGGTGAGGGCCGCGCTTCAGGAGGTCATCCACGTTCTAGAAAAGGTATACCTGCCAAAGGTTACAGAACCCGTACTAAAACGAAAGCAAGTAATAAATACATCTTAGAACGAAGAAAGAAATAAGTTATGGCAAGATCGTTAAAAAAAGGACCGTTCGTTCATTATAAACTAGACAAGAAAGTTCAACAAAATGTTGAGGACAATAAGAAGACCGTTATCAAAACTTGGTCGCGTGCTTCTATGATAACTCCAGATTTTGTTGGCCAAACCATCGCTGTACACAACGGGCGCCAATTTGTTCCTGTGTATGTTACAGAAAACATGGTAGGGCATAAACTAGGAGAATTTTCACCTACAAGATCATTCCGTGGTCACGCAGGTGCTAAAAACAAAGGTAAAAAATAATAGGCCATGGGAGTTCGTAAAAGAGAAAGAGCAGAAGCAATCAAGGAAGCCAAAAAGACAACGTACATGGCTAAATTGAACAATTGCCCCACTTCACCAAGAAAAATGCGCTTAATGGCGGATTTGGTAAGAGGTGAGAAAATAGACAAAGCACTTAACATTTTGAAGTTCAGTTCAAAGGAATCTTCACGCAAATTGGAGAAACTACTTTTGTCTGCCATCAACAACTGGCAACAAAAAAACGAGGACGCTTCAGTAGAGGATGCAGATCTTTTTGTTAAGGAAATCCGTGTGGATGGTGGAACAATGTTGAAAAGACTTCGTCCTGCGCCACAAGGCCGTGCACACAGAATTAGAAAGCGCTCCAACCACGTAACACTGGTATTGGCAGCTAACGATAACACACAAAGCAAGTAATTAAATGGGACAGAAGACAAATCCAATCGGGAATCGCTTAGGTATCATTAGAGGTTGGGAATCCAACTGGTACGGAGGCAACGACTACGGCGATAAAATTGCCGAAGACGACAAGATTAGAAAATACATTCACGCCCGTTTGAGCAAAGCTAGTGTGAGTAGAGTAATTATTGAGCGTACGCTTAAACTTGTAACCGTTACTATAACCACTGCCCGTCCCGGTATCATTATCGGTAAAGGTGGCCAGGAAGTAGACAAGCTAAAAGAAGAGCTTAAGAAAATTACAGATAAAGAGGTACAGATCAACATCCACGAGATCAAAAGACCTGAGCTTGATGCATATTTGGTAGCTGCGAGCATCGCGCGCCAGATTGAGAGTCGTATTTCATACCGTCGTGCCATTAAAATGGCAATCGCGGCAACAATGCGAATGAATGCTGAAGGTATTAAAGTTCAGATCTCAGGACGTTTGAACGGCGCTGAAATGGCACGTTCAGAATCTTATAAGGAAGGTCGTATCCCCTTATCAACTTTTAGAGCCGATATTGACTACGCTTTAGTTGAGGCACACACTACCTACGGTAGATTGGGTGTTAAAGTATGGATTATGAAAGGCGAAGTATATGGAAAGAGAGAACTTTCCCCACTAGTTGGTTTATCAACCGGCAAAAAGAGTGGTGGTAAAGGTACTCCAGGACGCGGGGGCAACAAAGCACGTCGCAGAAAGTAATTTTTTAAATAGAAAAAAATGTTACAACCTAAAAGAACAAAGTACCGTAAACAAATGAAAGGCCGTATGAAGGGCAATGCCGAACGTGGCAACCAGCTAGCATACGGAACCTTCGGTATAAAATCGTTGGAATCAGAATTTCTTACAGCAAGACAAATTGAAGCTGCACGTATCGCCGCTACCCGTTTTATGAAAAGAGAAGGTTCTATCTGGATTATGATTTTTCCAGATAAGCCAATTACCAAAAAACCTCTTGAAGTACGTATGGGTAAAGGTAAAGGTGCCGTGGAATATTATGCTGCTGTGGTAAAACCAGGAAGAATGCTTTTTGAAGTATCTGGTGTTCCAGTTGAAACAGCAAAAGAAGCATTGCGCCTTGCGGCACAAAAGCTTCCGGTAAAAACTAAATTTGTAATGTCTCGGGATTTCCAAGCATAATTTTTTGAAAGATGAAACAATCAGAAATTAAGAAAGCATCAACGGCAGAACTTCAGGAAGCATACGCTGAATCTAGAAAGGCATATTCAGACCTTAAAATGGCTCATACCATTTCACCGTTGGAAAATCCAATTCAACTAAGATCCCAAAGAAGGGTGATAGCAAGAATAGCGACTGAACTAACTAATAGAGAAGTGCAATAATTGTACAGCTGAAAGATGGAAGAAATTAAAAGAAACTTAAGAAAAGAACGTATTGGTGTTGTAACCAGCAACAAAATGGACAAGTCCATTGTAGTTGCAGAGGTGAAAAAAGTAAAACACCCTATGTACGGAAAGTTCGTGCTTAAAACGAAAAAATACGTTGCGCACGACGAGACAAACAACTGCAACGAAGGCGATACTGTAAAGATCATGGAAACACGACCTTTAAGCAAAACCAAATGTTGGAGATTAGTAGAAATAATTGAAAGAGCGAAGTAATTATGTTACAACAAGAATCAAGACTCAAAGTCGCAGACAATACCGGTGCTAAAGAAGTTCTTTGCATTCGCGTATTGGGCGGAACAAAAAGAAGGTATGCTTCCATTGGTGACAAGATTGTAGTTTCTGTAAAAGAAGCAACACCAAATGGAAACATTAAAAAAGGAGCAGTTTCTACAGCAGTTGTAGTTCGTACCGTAAAGGAAATAAGAAGACCTGACGGTTCTTACATCCGTTTCGATGACAATGCTTGTGTGCTTTTGAACCCACAGGGTGAAATGAGAGGAACACGCGTTTTCGGCCCGGTAGCAAGAGAGCTTCGTGACAAACAATTTATGAAAATAGTATCATTGGCACCAGAGGTGCTTTAATATGAAAACTAAGATGGCAAAGCTTAAAATAAAATCAGGCGATACAGTAGTAGTTACTGCCGGTGAGCACAAAGGCTCAGAAGGTAAGGTAATGAAAGTATTCCTTGACAAAAACAAAGCAATCGTAGAAGGAGTAAATATGGTTTCAAAACATGAGAAGCCAAGTGCGAAAAACCCACAAGGTGGCATCGCCAAAAAAGAAGCTCCTATCCATATCTCAAACCTATCATTGGTGGATCCAAAATCTGGAAAAGCAACACGTGTAGGGTACAAAATGGAGAATGGCAAAAAAGTACGATTTTCAAAACAATCGAATCAAGCAATATAGTTATGGCATATTCACCAAGACTTAAAGAAGAGTACAAAAGCAGAGTGGTCAATGCACTCACTGACGAATTTGGTTACAAAAACGTCATGCAGGTACCAAAATTGGAGCGTATTGTTGTTTCCCGCGGAGTGGGTGCAGCAGTTGCTGACAAAAAACTTATTGACTATTCGGTTGATGAGTTTACAAAGATAACCGGGCAAAAAGCAGTAGCAACCATGTCCAAGAAAGACGTTGCAAACTTCAAACTTCGTAAAGGCATGCCAATTGGTGTGAAGGTTACGTTGCGCGGAGAGCGTATGTACGAATTTTTGGATAGATTGATTACCTCTGCATTGCCACGGGTACGTGACTTTAACGGAATTAAGGCAACTGGTTTTGACGGAAGAGGAAACTACTCTCTTGGAATTACCGAACAGATTATCTTCCCAGAAATCGATATCGATAAAGTGAAGAAAATTGAAGGAATGAATGTAACGTTCATCACCAGCGCAAATACCGATAAAGAAGCGAAATCATTATTACAAGAATTGGGATTACCCTTTAAAAAGAACTAAGAGATGGCTAAAGAATCAATGAAGGCCCGCGAGGTTAAGAGACAAAAAACGGTATTGAAGTACGCTGCCAAACGCAAAGCTTTAAAAGAAGCTGGCGATTGGGAAGGCTTACAGAAACTACCTAAAAATGCCTCACCCGTACGTTTGCACAATCGCTGTAAGCTTACCGGAAGACCAAGAGGGTATATGAGAACTTTTGGAATTTCACGCGTAATGTTCCGTGAAATGGCAAATTCAGGGTTAATTCCGGGAGTGCGCAAAGCATCCTGGTAAGAATAGATTTTTTTCTGTTCAAAAGAAAAGTATAAACTGGTTGAAGGTTTGGAATATTCCAAAAACCACATCCGCAAATTCAAATAAATGAATACAGATCCAATTTCAGATTATCTAACGCGAGTTAGAAATGCTGCTAAAGCCGGACATCGCGTTGTAGAGATTCCAGCATCAAACCTTAAAAAGGAGATTACAAAAATCCTTTTTGATCAAGGATATATTCTAAGCTACAAATTTGATGACGAAAGCACCGCACAAGGTATCATCAAAATTGCGTTGAAATACGACAAGCTTACAAAAGAATCAGTGATCAGGAAAATTCAAAGAATAAGTAAACCAGGTTTACGTAAATACGCAAGTTCAACAGAACTTCCTCGTATTTTGAACGGATTGGGTATTGCAATTGTTTCTACTTCTTCGGGAGTAATGACAGGCAAGCAAGCCAAAGCTCAAAATGTAGGGGGTGAAGTATTGTGTTACGTTTACTAAAAAATAGACAAAGAAATGTCAAGAATAGGTAAAAACCCGGTAGCAATCCCACAAGGAGTTACAGTTGATGTAAAAGACAACGTAATTACCGTAAAAGGAAAATTAGGAGAGTTAACTCAGGAATATGCTGATGTAACTATAAAAGTTGAAGACGGAAACGTATTGGTAGAACGCCCTTCCGAATCTAAGGATCACGTTGCAAAGCATGGTCTTTATAGAGCTTTAATCAATAATATGATTGTAGGCGTAAGCAAAGGATGGACCAAGGAATTGGAGCTTGTAGGTGTAGGTTACCGCGCCAGCAGCCAAGGACAAAAATTAGATTTGGCATTAGGATTTTCACACAATATTATTTTGGACATCGCGCCAGAAGTAAAAGTGGAAACCGTATCTGATAAAGGTAAAAACCCAATCGTAAAATTAACGTCTCACGACAAACAATTGGTTGGACAAGTAGCGGCTAAAATACGCGGCTTCCGTAAGCCAGAACCTTACAAAGGAAAAGGTATCAAGTTTGTAGGTGAACAATTAAGAAGAAAAGCAGGTAAATCTGCATAACAAATAGAGTTATGGCATTATCAAAGTACGAAAGAAGAGAGCGCTTGCGCATGCGAATCAGAAAAACGGTTGAGGGGACCGAAAGTCGCCCACGTTTGGCTGTTTTCCGCAGCAACAAGGAAATATACGCTCAAATTATTGACGATGTAAATGGAAAGACCATTACCGCTGCATCTTCAAGAGATAAAGACATTGACGCTTCAAAAGTAAACAAAGTTGAGGCTGCAAAATTGGTAGGAAAAGCAATCGCAGAAAAAGCTGTTAAAGCTGGTGTTGAGACCATCGCTTTTGACAGAGGCGGTTACCTTTACCACGGAAGAGTAAAATCATTAGCTGAAGGTGCACGCGAAGGTGGCCTTAAATTCTAAGTCAAATTATGTATCAAGATTATAAAAACGTAGAATTAGTAAAACCAGGAGGTCTTGAATTAAAAGACCGTTTGGTAGGTGTACAACGTGTAACCAAGGTGACCAAAGGTGGTCGTGCCTTCGGATTTTCAGCTATTGTAGTTGTTGGAGACGAAAAAGGAGTGGTGGGCCACGGTCTTGGAAAATCCAAGGATGTAGCTAGCGCGATAGCAAAAGCTATTGAGGATGCCAAGAAAAACTTGGTTCGCATTCCACTTAACAAAGTGACACTTCCGCACGAACAAAAAGGAAAATACGGCGGAGCCCGCGTTAACCTTCTTCCAGCTGCGCCTGGTACCGGAGTAATTGCCGGTGGTGCCGTACGTGCCGTATTGGAAGCAGTAGGTGTTCACGATGTATTGTCAAAATCACAAGGATCTTCTAACCCACACAACGTGGTAAAGGCAACTTTTGACGCTCTTTTGCAAATGCGAAGTGCACAAACTGTAGCTGACCAAAGAGGAATTTCACTTGAAAAAGTATTCAAAGGATAAATATCAGAGCGATGGCAAAAATTAAAGTAACAAAGGTAAAGAGCGTTATAAAGCGCCCAAAAAACCAAAAGAGAATCATGGAATCGTTAGGGCTTCACAAGATGAACCAAACGGTGGAGCATGAAGATACGCCAAACATTCTTGGTATGATCAATAAAGTTAATCACTTGGTTTCTGTTGAAACCAAATAAGGAAACACGAAAAAATGGATTTAAGTAACTTACAACCCGCCGCAGGATCGGCGAAAAACAAAGGCAAGCGAGTAGGTCGCGGACAAGGTTCCGGTAAAGGTGGTACTGCCACCCGCGGACACAAAGGAGCAAAATCACGTTCAGGTTATTCCAAGAAAATTGGATTTGAAGGTGGACAGATGCCCCTACAACGTCGTGTTCCTAAGTTTGGTTTTACAAACATCAACCGTAAAGAATATAAGGGAATCAATATAGATACTCTTCAGCAGCTGGTTGACGACAAGAAAATAAATGATGCCGTTGACTTTGAAACCTTAGTTGGTTTGGGTCTTGCCGGAAAGAACGAAATGGTTAAGATTTTAGGAAGAGGAGAGATAAAGGCAAAACTGAAAGTATCTGCGCACAAGTTTACTGCCTCGGCAAAAGAAGCTATCGAAGCGGCGGGAGGCGAAGTAGTAACATTGTAACAACAGCTAAGGATGAAATTTATCGACACCTTAAAAAATGTTTGGAAAATAGAAGAGTTGCGTAACCGCATCATTCTAACCCTGGGAATGCTATTAGTGTACCGTTTTGGGGCACAGGTAGTACTGCCGGGTATTGATGCAGATATGCTTGCGCAGTTTGCAGGTAAGTTTGATTCAGGCGGTATTGGCGGATTGCTAAACGCATTTACAGGAGGGGCTTTTGCCAATGCTTCTGTTTTTGCTTTAGGTATTATGCCATATATTTCTGCTTCTATTGTTGTACAGTTGATGCAAATTGCTGTGCCATACCTTCAAAAATTACAGAAAGAAGGAGAGAGTGGTCGTAAAAAGATCAATCAGATTACACGCTGGTTAACCATCGGTATCTGTTTGGTTCAGGCACCAAGCTACCTTGCGGGTCTTCCGGCAATGGGAGTTCCTGCTGAAGCTTTTGTAATGGGCCAGAGTGTAATGTTCTACGTTTCCTCGGTAATAATTTTGGTTACTGGAACAATTTTTGCAATGTGGCTGGGTGAAAAGATTACTGATAAAGGTATAGGTAATGGTATCTCCATACTTATTATGGTTGGAATCATTGCTCGTTTGCCTCAATCATTTGCGCAGGAATTTGTTTCAAGAGTTATGGAGTCAAACGGTGGTTTGATTATGATTCTTATTGAATTGGTTATCTGGTTCGTGATTATCCTGCTTTCCATTATGCTGGTAATGGCGGTTCGAAAGATACCTGTTCAATACGCACGAAGAACAGCAAGTGGCAGTTACGAAAAGAATATTTTCGGCGCCCGTCAGTTCATTCCTTTAAAGTTGAATGCATCTGGGGTAATGCCAATCATCTTTGCCCAGGCAATTATGTTTGTGCCTTCTGCGGTAGCTAGTCTTTCTGAAAGTGATTTTTCGCAAAGTATCCAAGCAACGTTCAGTGATATCTTTGGATTTTGGTACAACTTGGTATTCGCAGTATTGATTATTATATTCACATATTTCTATACTGCAATCACTGTTCCGACCAATAAAATGGCAGACGACCTTAAAAGAAGCGGTGGGTTTATTCCGGGTATCAAACCAGGTTCACAAACCGCTGAATATTTAGATCGAATTATGTCTCAAATAACCCTTCCAGGTTCTATCTTTTTGGCCTTGATCGCTATTTTTCCCGCGTTCGTTGTTAAATTGATGGGTATCCAGCAAGGATGGGCATTATTTTACGGTGGTACTTCCCTCTTAATTATGGTGGGTGTAGCTATCGACACAATGCAACAAGTAAACTCGTACTTATTGAACCGTCATTATGATGGCTTGATGAAAAGCGGCAAAAATAGAAAAGCAGTAGCATAAATTATGGCAAAACAAAGCGCAATAGAACAAGATGGAAGTATAGTGGAAGCACTATCAAACGCAATGTTCCGTGTGGAACTGGAAAACGGTCACATTGTAACCGCACACATTTCTGGTAAAATGCGAATGCACTATATAAAACTTTTGCCAGGCGATAAGGTGAAACTTGAAATGAGCCCATACGACTTAACTAAAGCAAGAATAACATACAGATATTAATACAATGGACCTCACGGTTCATTGAACACTAAATAAAAAAGAGAGATGAAATCGCAGATTCCATCTCACCGATAAAAATCAAATAACAAGGAGAGATGAAAGTAAGAGCATCCGTAAAGAAAAGAAGTGCCGACTGCAAGATTGTTCGCAGAAAGGGCAGATTATATGTAATTAACAAAAAGAACCCAAAGTTCAAACAAAGACAAGGATAAGTTATGGCAAGAATCGCAGGTGTAGATATCCCGAAGCACAAAAGGGGTGTAATCGCGTTAACGTATATCTTCGGAATCGGTAAGAGCCGTGCCCAAGATATTCTGAACAAAGCCGGAGTTGACGAAGACAAAAAAGTAAGTGAATGGAACGATGATGAAATCGGAGCTATTCGTGACGCTGTAGGGTCTTTCAAAATCGAAGGTGAATTACGTAGTGAAGTTCAATTAAGCATCAAACGCTTAATGGATATTGGTTGTTACAGAGGTATTCGTCACAGATCGGGTCTTCCACTAAGAGGACAACGTACTAAGAATAACTCTCGTACCAGAAAAGGAAAACGTAAAACTGTTGCTAACAAGAAAAAAGCAACTAAATAAAACCTAACGTTATGGCAAAGACAAGTCAAAAAACTACAAAAACAGTTAAAAAACGCAAGGTTAATGTTGAATCTGTTGGTGAAGCACACATTACTGCTTCCTTTAACAACATTATCGTCTCGTTAACAAATAAGAACGGAGATGTTATCTCTTGGTCCTCAGCCGGTAAAATGGGCTTCCGTGGATCTAAGAAAAACACTCCTTATGCGGCTCAATTGGCATCAGAAGATTGCGCAAAAGTTGCACACGATGCCGGTTTGCGTAAAGTAAAAGTTTACGTAAAAGGGCCAGGAAACGGTAGAGAGTCTGCAATACGTTCCATCCACAACGCAGGAATTGAAGTAACCGAAATTATCGACGTTACCCCAATGCCGCACAACGGATGCCGTCCTCCAAAAAGAAGAAGAGTTTAATTAATTATAAATATCAATCTGAAGGAATCAAGAACTAAAGGATTAACGTAAGACCTTAATTTAGTTTTCCTTCATAACCTTAAACAAGCAATGGCAAGATATACTGGTCCAAAAACTAAAATCGCGCGTAAGTTCGGGGAAGCTATCTTCGGAGACGATAAGTCTTTCGAAAAAAGAAACTACCCTCCTGGGCAACACGGTAATGCACGTCGTCGTGGTAAAAAATCTGAATATGCAATCCAGTTGATGGAGAAGCAAAAAGCGAAATATACCTACGGTATCTTGGAGCGTCAGTTCAGAAATATGTTCAAAAAAGCAACTGCTGCACCTGGAATTACAGGTCAGGTTTTGCTTCAATTGTGTGAGTCACGTCTAGATAACGTGGTTTACAGAATGGGGATTTCCCCAAGTCGTGCGGGTGCTAGACAATTGGTATCGCACCGCCACATCACCGTTAACGGTGAAAAAGTAAACATTCCATCATACCAATTAAAACCTGGCGATGTAGTAGCAGTTAGAGAAAAATCAAAATCTCTTAGTGCAATCAACGATTCGTTGGCGAACGCAAACCATGTTTACGAATGGATCACTTGGAACAACGACAAAAAGGAAGGAACTTTTGTTTCCGTTCCTGAGCGTATCCAAATCCCAGAAAACATCAACGAGCAGTTTATCGTCGAATTATATTCTAAATAATAAATAATCATATTGGTATTTGGCCAAAGGGTTTATAGTATTCTTCAAACTTTTAAACCGCGCAACCAAATAACAATTAAAACGAAGAAAAAAAATGGCAGTATTTAGTTTTCAGAAGCCTGATAAAGTTATAATGGTAAATTCTACCGATTTCGAAGGGAAATTTGAATTTCGTCCTTTGGAACCGGGTTACGGACTTACCGTTGGTAACGCATTAAGACGCGTATTACTTTCCTCATTGGAAGGATTCGCCATTACTTCGGTTCGTATCGAAGGCGTGGATCACGAATTTTCAACCATTGCAGGAGTCGTTGAAGATGTTACCGAAATTATTTTGAACCTTAAACAAGTTCGTTTCAAAAGACAGATTGACGAAATAGATAACGAAACCGTTACTATTTCAGTATCTGGAAACGAGCAGTTGAAAGCGGGTGATTTCCAAAAATTCATTTCAGGATTCCAAGTATTGAACCCAGAATTGGTTCTTTGCAATATGGACAAAAAAGTGAATCTTAATTTCGAAATCACTATCGAAAAAGGTCGCGGCTATGTTCCTGCTGAAGAGAACAAAAAAGCAAACGCTCCTTTGGGAACCATCTTTACGGATTCTATCTACACTCCAATAAAAAACGTGAAGTACAGCATTGAAAACTTCCGTGTAGAGCAAAAGACTGATTACGAAAAATTGGTTTTTGAAATCGTTACAGACGGATCAATCCACCCAAAAGATGCTTTGACCGAAGCTGCAAAAACCCTGATCCATCACTTTATGCTGTTCAGCGATGAGCGCATTACCTTGGAGGCAGATGAAATTGCACAAACTGAAACTTATGATGAAGAATCTCTTCACATGCGCCAGTTGCTTAAAACAAAATTAGTAGATATGGATCTTTCGGTTCGTGCGCTAAACTGTTTGAAAGCTGCTGAAGTTGATACCTTGGGCGACCTAGTATCTTATAACAAAAATGACTTGATGAAGTTCCGTAACTTCGGTAAAAAATCGCTTACTGAGCTTGAAGAGCTTGTAAACGTAAAAGGACTAAATTTCGGGATGGATCTTGCAAAATATAAATTAGATAAAGACTAGTTGATTAACGATTTCAGATTTATGATTTCAGATTGCTGAAGTTTTAAATCTGAAATCAACAATCAGCAATCGACAATCGTTAATCATTAACCCATCATAATTTGCTCTCCGAAGAACGGATCTTGTAGCAAGATGATGATAACAAAAACGTCATGAGACACGGAAAAAAAATAAATCACTTAGGTAGAAAAACTGCCCACAGACATTCAATGTTGGCCAATATGGCTTGCTCACTTGTAGAGCACAAACGTATCAACACTACTGTTGCAAAAGCAAAAGCGTTGAAGCAGTTTGTTGAGCCATTGGTAACAAAGTCTAAGGAAGACACCACGCACAACCGTCGTTTGGTTTTTGCAAAATTGCGTCAAAAAGAAGCAGTTGCAGAACTTTTCAGAACTGTTGCGCCAAAAGTTGGTGACCGTCCGGGAGGTTACACCCGAATTATTAAATTGGGTAATCGTCTAGGTGATAACGCTGATATGGCAATGATAGAGCTTGTGGATTTCAACGAAATTTATAATGCTGGCAAAGCTACTAAGAAGAAATCTACACGTAGAAGTCGCCGTGGAAGCGGTTCTTCAGCTGCTGCTCCTGCTGCAAAAGCCGCTCCAGCAAAAGCCGAGAAAGAAGCTAAAAAAGAAGAGGAGTAAATGAATTCCAATTCAATAAATAACAAAGGGATAAGCGTTTTCGTTTATCCCTTTTTTTTATACTATTTTTGCAAAGATTTTGCGAAATGGGAAAATATTAAAACAATAGAATCCACAAAAACAATAGCATGAAATACCAAACACGAAAAAAAGCACTCATTTTATTGGCCGACGGAACTATTTTCTACGGAAAAGCAGTTGGCGGCAAAGAAGGCTCCGCCTTTGGTGAAGTTTGTTTTAATACCGGAATGACCGGTTATCAAGAAATTTTTACGGATCCTTCTTACTATGGGCAAATTATGGTTGCCACCAATGCCCACATCGGGAATTACGGCACCAACAAAGAGGAAGTGGAATCTGAAGGAATAAAAATAGCAGGTTTGGTGGTTCGCAATTTCAGTTACCATTATTCCCGTCCCGCGGCAGATGATTCCTTGGAAGAATTTTTAAACAGAAATAATTTGCTGGCCATAAGTGATGTGGACACCCGCTCTTTGGTAAGCTACATTCGCGACAATGGCGCAATGAACGCCGTGATTTCAACAGAAGTTGATAATATTGAAGGTCTCAAAAAGCAGTTGGCAGCCGTACCCGATATGAACGGACTGGAACTCGCTTCAAAAGTTTCTACAAAAAAGCCTTATTTCTTCGGAAATGAAAATGCAAAATATAAAGTTTCTGCATTGGACCTCGGAATAAAGAAAAATATTCTTCGTAATCTAGCCGAAAGAGATTGTTATGTGAAAGTGTTTCCCTACAGTGCTTCTTTTTCAGAAATGGAAGCTTTCAACCCCGATGGTTACTTTATCTCCAATGGGCCAGGTGATCCGGAGCCACTACACAGCGCCATAGAAGTTGTAAAGACAATTTTGGATAAGAAATTACCCATGTTCGGTATTTGTTTGGGACATCAGGTTTTGGCTTTGGCAAATGGAATTTCGACCTACAAAATGCACCACGGCCACCGCGGAATCAACCACCCCGTAATGAATCACGTTACCGGAAAAGGTGAAATCACTTCACAAAACCACGGTTTTGCAATAAATAGGGAAGAATCAGAAGCTAATCCAGATATAGAAATAACCCACGAACATCTGAACGATCATACTGCGGCGGGAATACGTTTAAAAAATAAACCTGCTTTTTCAGTGCAGTACCATCCCGAAGCAAGTCCGGGACCGCACGATGCTTCGTATCTTTTTGATCAATTCATCGAGAGCATTGAAACGCATAAATTTGAAACAGCATAAAATTTTCCAGACCCCAAAGGTTTTAAAACTTTTGGGGTCTTTTAAAAAAATATTAAACAATAACTATTAATTTTTACCAATGAGCATCATCATCGACATCAACGCAAGACAAATTTTCGACTCTAGAGGAAACCCAACTATTGAGGTTGACGTAATTACCGAAAACGGTTTTATGGGCCGGGCAGCAGTTCCATCCGGAGCTTCCACTGGTGAGCACGAAGCTGTAGAGCTTCGCGATGGCGGAAAAGATTATATGGGAAAAGGTGTGTTGAAAGCTGTGGAAAACATTACAGGAAAAATTGCCGGGACGCTTTTGGGAATTTCTGTTTTTGAACAGGAGTTGATTGATAAAACAATGATTGATTTAGACGGCACCAAAAATAAATCGAAATTGGGCGCCAATGCAATTTTAGGCGTTTCGCTGGCTTGCGCAAAAGCAGCCGCAGCTGAGCTGGGCATGCCGCTTTATCGCTACGTGGGTGGAGTGAGTGCTAAAACACTCCCTGTGCCTATGATGAATATTATTAATGGCGGTTCGCACAGTGATGCACCTATCGCTTTTCAGGAATTTATGGTAATGCCCGTGAAGGCAAAAAGTTTCACGCACGCGATGCAAATGGGTTCCGAAATTTTTCATAACCTTAAAAAGGTATTGCACGACCGTGGATTGAGCACGGCAGTTGGCGACGAAGGCGGATTTGCCCCAACTTTAGATGGAACGGAGGATGCTTTGGATACCATTGCAAAAGCAACCAAAAAAGCAGGTTACAAATTGGGCGATGATGTAATGATTGCTTTGGATTGCGCTTCTGCTGAATTTTATATTAAGAAAAAATACGATTACACAAAATTTGAAGGGGAAAAAGGAAAAGTGCGTACATCAAAAGAGCAGGCAGATTATTTAGCTGAATTATGCGAAAAATATCCCATCATTTCTATTGAGGACGGTATGGACGAAAACGACTGGGAAGGCTGGAAATATTTGACAGAGAAAATTGGCGATAAAGTTCAATTGGTTGGAGATGATTTATTTGTGACAAACGTGGAAAGACTTTCAAAAGGTATTTCAGAAAAAATAGCCAATTCAATTTTGATAAAAGTGAATCAAATTGGCACGTTGACCGAAACCATAGCAGCTGTAAATATGGCCCACAATGCAGGCTATACATCTGTTATGAGCCACCGAAGCGGCGAAACTGAAGATAATACTATTGCTGATTTGGCGGTGGCTTTAAATTGCGGCCAAATAAAAACTGGTTCCGCTTCACGAAGTGATAGAATGGCAAAGTACAATCAGTTGCTAAGAATAGAGGAGCAATTGGGTGAAGTGGCTTATTTTCCCCAGCAAAATGCCTTCAAAATATAACTTTTAATAGTTTGTTTGAAAACCTCGCTAATGGCGGGGTTTTTTAATTTTCAAAAATCCACTAAGCATCGATGATTTAAGGATTTTTTAACCTAAGATTACTTCGAAATGTTAAAAAAATAGCTTTAGATTTTGTAATTTAGCATTTCTGAATAAATAAAAAACACACAATATTTTATGGCAAAGATGGCGACCCTCGAAATAGATGGAAAAAAATACGAGTTCCCCATTGTGGAAGGGACTGAAAATGAATTAGGAATAGATATAAAAAGTCTTCGTAGCGATACCAATGGAGTTGTTACTTTAGACCCTGGGTATAAGAATACAGGCTCTTGTGAGAGTGCCATAACCTTTCTGGATGGTGAAAAGGGAATTCTCCGCTATAGGGGATATTCCATTGAGGAACTTGCTGAAAAAGCTCGCTTTTTGGAAGTTTGCTATCTTCTTATTTTTGGGGAGTTGCCCACAGAGGAACAACTTGAAAAATTCCATAATGATATAAAAGCACAATCGCACGTTGATGAAGATGTTAAAAAAATATTGGATGGCTTTCCAAAATCTGCCCATCCTATGGGCGTGCTTTCATCATTAACTTCTGCTTTGGTTGCATTCAATCCATCATCGGTAAATGTAGATAGTGAGGAAGATATGTATAAAGCCATAGTGAAAATCTTGGCAAAATTCCCCGTACTAACTGCGTGGACTTACAGAAAACGGTTGGGTTTACCGCTTGATTATGGGGATGACTCGTTACGCTATGTGGATAATTTTGTAAAAATGATGTTCAAAAAGCCAAGTGGGGAATACACATCAAAGCCTACTGTGGTTGATGCATTAAACAAACTATTGATTCTACATGCAGACCACGAACAGAATTGTTCTACCTCAACGGTACGTATTGTAGGTTCATCGCACGCAGGTCTTTTTGTTTCTATTTCTGCAGGTATCGCGGCACTGTGGGGGCCACTTCACGGAGGTGCTAACCAAGCAGTTATTGAAATGCTGGAAGCTATTAAGGAAGATGGTGGCGATACCAAGAAATTTATGGCAAAAGCAAAAGATAAGGAGGATCCGTTTCGTCTTATGGGCTTTGGCCACAGAGTGTATAAAAACTTTGACCCCCGTGCAAAAATCATCAAAAAAGCTGCCGATGATGTTCTAGAAGATTTAGGAATTGAAGATCCCGTTCTGGACATTGCAAAGGCTCTTGAAAAAGAAGCGCTGGAAGATCCATATTTTGTGGAAAGAAAATTATATCCTAACGTAGATTTCTATTCGGGTATCATTTACCGTGCCTTGGGTATTCCGGTAGAGATGTTCACTCCTATGTTTGCCCTTGGGCGTCTTCCGGGCTGGATAGCGCAGTGGAGAGAGATGAGGCTACAAAAAGAGCCGATTGGCCGTCCAAGACAAATTTATGTGGGTGCTAACCTTCGTTCCTTTGTACCTATCGAAAAAAGATAAATACTTATTTTTAATACTTTTAAAAGCACTTCCGAATCGGGGTGCTTTTTCTATATTTGCGATATGATCAATTTAAACATTAACGACGAAACTTCAAGACTACGTGTTGTGGTGCTGGGTCGCGCCGACAGCAATGGACCCGTTCCCAAGTTGGAAAATGCCTACGATCCCAAATCGGCAGAGCATATTAAGGCTGGTACTTATCCTAAGGATGAAGATATGGTAAAGGAAATGGAGGCCGTGGCCGAAGTTTTTAAAAAGTATGATGTAAAAGTGTACAGGCCACAATCCATTAAGGATTATAACCAAATTTTCTCGCGTGATATAGCCTTTGTAATTGAAGACAAATTTATCATCGCAAATATTTTGGAAGATCGTTCCATGGAAATTGAAGCCATAGAGCACGTAATCAATCAGATTGACCCTTCAAAAATTATTGAATTTCCAGAAAATGCCCATATAGAAGGAGGTGATGTTATGCCTTGGGGCGATTATATTTTTGTAGGCGCCTATTATGGTGAGGACTATCCAAATTTTATAACTGCACGTACCAATCTGAACGCTGTAAAACACCTACAAAAATTGTTTCCACATAAGAAGGTAAAATCTTTCAACCTCAAAAAAAGCAATACTGTCGCAGATGAAAATGCATTGCATTTAGATTGCTGTTTTCAGCCGTTAGGTAAGGGCAAGGCCATTATACACAAGGAAGGGTTTTTGATTGAAGAGGAGTATAATTGGCTTATAGATTTCTTCGGAAAAGAAAACTGCTTCCACATTACAAAACGCGAAATGTACGATATGAACAGCAATGTATTCTCAATTTCGCCCGATGTGGTCATTTCAGAGAAAAACTTCACGAGATTGAATAACTGGCTGCGTGAGCAAGGTTTTACGGTAGAAGAAGTTCCTTACGCTGAAATATCAAAACAGGAAGGTTTGTTGCGTTGCACTACCATGCCATTAGTGCGTGATTAACTCAAAACCTAATTATTAAGGATTTGCATTTTCGGATTGTAATAGTGTACAATTTGTAAGGGTTTGTAACTAATTGTTATTCGCGTTAAATAACGCTTCAAGGGCTTATTTAACAAAAAAACCTTACGCTCTTTCACAAAAAATTAGTAAACTTGGCGTAACAAAATTTTAACACTTTGAAAAGATTCAATTCCCTTCCCTTTTTATTGCTGTTTCTAACAGCTTTTTCCACCCTTATAGCCCAACAAAAAAACATAAGCCTTGAAGAAATTTGGGGCGGAGCTTTTAAAACCCAAGGTCTAGACGCATTACATTCCATGAACAACGGAAAAGAATATGCGGTGCTCAATTATGACCGACAGAACAAAGCTTCTACCGTTGATGTTTATGACTACAAAAGTGGCCAGAAAGTACGAACCCTATTGAATAGTGCAGATTTAAAAGGCATCAATTACGTAATTTCTTATGAGTTCAGCAAGGACGAGTCAAAGATTCTATTTACTACAGAGCTGCAGCAAATATATCGTCGTTCCTCCTTGGGAACTTATTACGTGTACGATATTGCTTCAAAACAGTTCAGTTTGGTTTCCACACATAAAATTCAAGAGCCTACCTTTAGCAGTGATGGTAGTAAGGTAGCTTACGGATATCAAAACAATCTGTATATAAAGGATTTGAAATCTGGAGAAACTAAACAGATTACCACAGACGGTAAAAAGAACAGTATTATAAATGGGATTACCGATTGGGTTTATGAGGAAGAATTCGCGTTTGTGCGGGCATTTGAATGGAGCAAGGACGGCGATAGGCTAGCTTACATTAAATTTGATGAAACCGAGGTGCCACAGTTCAATATGGATCTTTACGGCAACGAACTCTACCCTTCTGCAGACACCTTCAAATATCCAAAAGCTGGAGAGGCAAACTCCAAGGTTTCATTGCATTTATATGATCTTGGTAGTGAAAAAACTTCTGAAATAAACCTTTCAAAATACAATAGCTATTATATTCCACGGTTACTTTGGACGCAAGACAACAACCTTTTGAGTGTGCAGCTTACCAATCGTCATCAAAATGAAATAGATTTGGTTTTTGTGGATGCTTCAAACAATACGTCAAAATTAATTTTAGCAGAAAAAGATGACGCATACGTTGACGTTACCGACAACCTTACCTTTTTAAACAACAACAGTTTTTTCTGGACCAGTGAACGGGATGGTTGGAACCACATTTACCAATACGATAAAGATGGAAAGCTGCTAAATCAGGTAACTCAAGGGCCTTGGGAAGTGACGGCTTATTACGGTTTTGATCAAAATACGGGCCGTGTTTACTATCAAAGTACCGAGAACGGAAGCATCAATCGTGATGTGTACTCCATACTTCCTTCCGGTAAAAATAAAGTACGCTTAACACAACAAACAGGAACCAACGATGCCGACTTCAGTGCAGATTATACCTATTTTATAAATACATTTTCAGACGCAACAACACCTTTTGTTTTCACGCTTCGGGAAGCTAAAACTGGCAAACTGCTTCGTGAAATAAAAAATAATAATGATTTAAAAAATCGTCTGGCTTCTTATAAAATTTCACCTAAACAGTATTCAACTATAAACATTAATGGTGAAGATCTAAATATGTATATGATAAAACCATTGGATTTTGATGAAAGCAAACAATACCCATTGTTTTTGTATCAATATTCAGGTCCCGGCTCACAGAATGTTTCCAATAGTTGGATGTCCTCTAACGATTATTGGCATGAAATGCTTGCCAATGAATATGGAATTATCATAGCCTGCGTGGACGGTCGCGGAACTGGCTTTAAAGGAAGAGATTTCAAAAAAATGACCCAAAAGGAATTGGGCAAATATGAAGTTGAAGACCAAACGGCTGTTGCCAAAAAATTGAGCGAGCTGCCCTATATTGATGCTTCGCGAACAGGTATTTGGGGCTGGAGTTACGGTGGATTTATGTCTTCAAATTGTCTTTTCCAGGCACCCGATACGTTTGAAATGGCCGTCGCCGTGGCGCCAGTGACCAGTTGGAGATTTTATGACAGTATCTATACAGAGCGCTATATGCAAACCCCGCAGGAAAATGCTTCTGGCTACGATAATAACTCTCCCCTTTCACACGTAGATAAGCTGAAAGGAAAGTTTTTATTAGTACACGGAAGTGCCGATGATAACGTACACGTACAAAATACAATGCGTTTAATAGAAGCTTTGGTGCAAGCCAATAAGCAGTTTGACTGGAGAATCTATCCAGATAAAAACCATGGAATTTATGGTGGAAATACCCGCTTGCATCTTTATACTTTAATGACCAATTATATCAAAAACAATTTATAAAAATCAACACTAACTAATAATTAATCTTATGTCAGAAGCACTTCAATATCAAAAGCAAAAAGAACTATTTGGACACCCAGTAGGTCTTTATATTTTGTTCTTTACCGAAATGTGGGAACGTTTCTCATATTACGGAATGCGGGCCATTTTGGTACTTTATTTGGTTGCAGAAGCTACCAGTGATAATCCAGGATTAGGGTGGACAAATGCCGAAGCGCTTTCATTATACGGAACTTACACCATGCTTGTTTACGTTGCTTCCATTCCAGGAGGATGGATTGCCGATAAATTTATGGGCCAGAAGCAATCCGTACTTGTAGGTGGTATTCTTTTGGTGGCAGGGCATGGTATTCTTTCAATAGAAGAAATGTGGGCCTTTTACACCGGACTTGGATTGATTATAGCGGGTGTAGGTATGCTAAAGCCAAATATTTCAACTATGGTTGGTGGTCTGTATAAAACTGGAGACATTAGAAGAGATAAGGGTTTTACAATCTTTTATATTGGTATCAATATAGGTGCTTTCTTATCCAGTTTAATTGTAGGATATGTTGGGGAAGTTTATGGTTGGCACTACGGTTTTGGTCTAGCGGCGATAGGTATGGCTTTAGGACTTATTCAATATTTGGTAGGGCAGAAGCATTTGAAGTACGTAGGTAACAACACCAACAAATCTATCGATCCCGAAGAAAAAGCAGCTATGAAGAGACCGCTTTCTAAAGTTGAAAAAGATAGAATGATAGTTCTTTTCATTTCTTTTATATTGGTTATAGTATTTTGGGGAGCTTTTGAACAAGCGGGAGGTTTGATGAATATTTACGCTTCTGAAAAAACTGATCGTATGTTAATGGGATGGGAAGTGCCAGCATCTTGGTTTCAGTCCCTTAACGCCATGTTTATAATTATTTTGGGAACTTCCGTAGCTGCCTATTGGGCGCATAGAAAATTGAAAGGAAAAGTTTCCACCTCACTTTTTAAAATGTGTATTGGTTTGATAATAATGGGGACGGGTTTTTTCTTCATGACCGCTGCAGCCGCACAGTTTAACAGTGATGGCGCATCAGCTATGTACTGGTTGGTATTGGCTTATCTGTTCCATACCGTGGGAGAATTATGTTTATCGCCAGTTGCGCTTTCTTATATTACAAAATTAGCTCCTTTGAAATATGCTTCCTTGATGATGGGAGTATATTTTGCGATGACTGGTTTTGGAAATAAGGTTGCTGGACTTTTGGGAGAATCTGCTTCTGATTTAGGTGAATACACTGTGTTTACGGGAATTGCGGTATTCTGTGTTGCCTTTGGATTATTAGTTTTATTGATAAGAAAGAAACTTGAAAAACTTACGCACGGCGCTGAGGATAATGAGCGTGAACTTCACGACAACGAGCCTTTTGAACTTGCAGATCCAGAAATCAACAAGACAAACTAATTTTTCAGCAACATAACCAAAACATTTACCGATGAACACCGATATAGAAAATCTGTTTAAAGACAAAGTTTTAGGGCACCCCGCGGGATTGTTTATACTCTTTTTTACTGAAATGTGGGAGCGTTTTTCCTTTTATGGAATGCGAATCCTTTTGGTGCTGTTCCTTACAGCTCCAATTTTAAGCGACAACCCGGGCTGGGAATGGCCGCGCGAGCATGCGCTTGCACTGATAGGTACCTATGCATCACTTTTGTATCTAACGCCTATTATTGGTGGCTGGATTGCAGATAAGATTACAGGTTACCGAATGGCCGTGGTTTTGGGTTGCATTATTATGACTCTGGGTCACGCTTCTATGGCACTGGAAACTACAGCTTCCTTTTACTTGGGTCTTGCACTTCTGGTTATTGGGACAGGTTTTTTTAAGCCGAATATTACTTCCATCATTTCTGAAATGTATAAAGGCAAGGAGTCTAAAAAAGACGGTGCTTATACAATCTTCTATATGGGTGTAAATGCCGGAGCTTTCTTTGGAATGATGCTGTGCGGTTATTTAGCTGAAAATTATGGCTGGTCTTGGGGCTTTGGACTTGCGGGTATTTTTATGTTCTTGGGGATGCTACAGTTCCTTTTGGCGAAAAATCTATTCGGAAGTGTAGGCGCCAAACCTACCAAAATTCACGAAGTTGAAATTCCACAGAATATAAACGAAGAAAGACCTGAATTGCGAAATGACCAAGCAGAAGAGGCACCTATCAAGTTAAATCCATTCACAATGTTTGACAAAATCTTGGTAGTTCTTTCATCTGTGGGTGGTTTGCTCTATCTTTTTAACGACCCTTTGGAGAAGATTGGAGGTACATCCTTAGTTCCTTTTGAAGTAGGCGGATTGAGCGGAACCAATTTTGTAGTTTTAACGGCATTGTTCTTATTTTTAATATTATTGATTACCCGTATTGTAAGATACTTGCCTATAGTTCGCGATAGAATTATCGCGGTTTCAATATTTGGTCTTTTTACCGTATTCTTCTTTTCGTTCTTTGAGCAATCGTTAGGATCCATGACCCTTTTTGCAAGAGATTATACCGATAGAACATTGGTAGGCGATTCAGCTATGATATTTAAAATCGTGGATGCACTTTTAACTACTGTTCCTTTAATAATAATTACTTGGGTAATCTATTTGCTATTTAAGAAAACATTCACCATAATTGGCGCTTCAAACATAGTACTGGCAATTGCTTTTATTGGGGTTTGGGGATTGGTACTTTACCGCTTATATGATAAGTTTTCACAGGAGGGCAACGAAGTGGATGCCACTTGGTTTGGTATTTTAAATTCCTTTTTCATTATTACCCTCGCACCACTTTTTTCCAGATGGTGGGAGAGCAAATACAATCCAAGTGCAGGTATGAAATACGGTATTGGTTTGATATTACTGGGATTAGGATTTGCGGTACTTTCTTACGGCGCGTCAGATATACCTTCAGGGGCGATGACAGCTTCCGTGAGTATGATATTTCTAATTTTGGCTTATTTGCTGCACACTATGGGAGAACTATGTATTTCACCAGTAGGACTTTCATATTTAAGTAAACTTGTTCCTGCTAGAATGATTGGGTTTATGTTCGGGGTGTGGTACCTTGCCATTGCCGTGGGCCAAAAGGCTGCAAATACAATGGGCGGTATGATTGATAAGATTTCTGCGGAGTATTCCTTAGGAACCTTCTTTTTAATTTTTGCATTAATACCAATTGGCGTAGGAGTCATTGCAATGATTCTTAACCCAATTCTAAAAAAATTAATGCACGGCATTCGTTAAAACACAATACTTTATAATATAAAAGCGTTCCTTTTTATGGAACGCTTTTTGTTTCAAATATTTAAAATCACTAAAGCATTTATAATGAAATATTTATTACTCTTTTTTCTTATTGTTTCCGCAGGTACTGTCCATTCACAGGATAAAATAAAGTGGATGACCATGAACGAAGCGCTTGCCGCGCAAAAGAAAGAACCGAAAAAGATTTTTATGGACGTTTATACCACGTGGTGTGGTCCGTGCAAGATGCTCGATAAAAATACTTTCAGTGATGCGGACGTAATTGAATATTTGAACAAAAACTATTATGCGGTTAAATTTAACGCAGAAGGGACTGAAGAGGTGACTTTTAATGACTTTACCTATACAAATCCTAATTATGATCCCGCCAGAAAAGGTAGAAATTCACAGCACTTATTTGCGCACGCATTAAAGGTTAACGCCTATCCAAGTGTTGTTTTTTTCACGGAAGAAGGCAAGTTAATCCAAGCGGTACCAGGTTACAGAACGCCTCCCCAACTTGAGATTTTTCTAAAAATGATACATACGGACGATTATCTGAAAATAACCACTACCGAGGCTTGGGAAGAGTATCAGAAGAATTTTAAACCCACATTTTAGTATAGCCACTTCGGTTTCATATTCGGGCTATTCTATTGGGAAAGCTCCTTGTTTTGCAGTATGGCGGAACGAGAGCTTTTTTAGTTTGCAGGTTTTTTCCCAGCGTTTTACATAGGATGAATAGTTACTGCCATCGGCAATAATCTTTAGAGGTTTTAAGCTATCGATTAGTCGGTTGAGGTTTATTTTTGGACTGCTAATGAGCAGAATTGTATTCACATTCGTTGCATTGGGAAAGACCCCCAAACTATCTAAAACGAGAACATTTCTATTATTATAATTAAATAATCTCGGAATTCTTTTTTCCGAATAGGAATTAGTATTTACTGCAATTTTATATGACTTAAGAGGGTATGTTTCAGAAGTATTTGAAATACTATCATTTTTAAAAACCGTAAGATGCTTTCCGTTTTTATAAGCGATTAATGTCTGTTTACTCTTTTGAAATATCAAGAATTGATTTCCAGAATACCTGAATTCATCATAAATGTAGATTGAAATTAATACTGAAATTGCCAATAAGGAAATTACCAGCCTATGATAGTTCATCTTTTTAAGAAGTAATGCAATGGCAATAATTAGTAAATAGGTTCCCAAGACTTTTAATATAGAAAAATGGATTTCCTTGAAGAGGAATTCGTCTTGAACAGCTATCCAATGAATAAAGCCATTAAGACCTTCAATCAAAAAATTATAGCTGTCTGCCAACCAATTTGGCAAGCTGTCAAAACTCGCCAATAGAACAATCAATATTCCGCCGCACATCAAGATTGTTAAAAAAGGCAGCACCACTATATTGGTGAGCAAAAATAATCCTGGAAATTGGTGGAAATAGTATAAACTTAACGGTAGAACCCCAATTTGTGCACAAATAGTAACGGAAACGATTCCCCAAGTTTTCCGCACAATCCAGTATTTTGAATAGCCTACTTTATAAAAAAGCGGTTGTAGCCAAACGATAAAGAAAACTGCAAGATAGCTAAGTTGAAAACCAACCTGAAACAACCAAAGTGGATTGATGGCTAATAGTGTGAAAAATGAAAGGAATAAGGTGTTTATGGAATTTGTCTCTCGGTCAAAAAGTTTGGCAATTGCAAAGAAGCTGAACATTGTTACCGCCCGCATAACTGAAGGTGATAATCCCGATAACAGGGCAAAACCCCATAAGAGGATAACAATTAATATAGCTTGAAAGAATACACCATATTTCCATCTTAAAAAGGGTTTAAAAAGAAATGCGAGAATAATATATAAAATTCCTACGTGTAGCCCCGAAACGGCCAAAATATGCACGGCTCCCGCAGCTGCGTATTCGTTGTACAGATTTTTGTCAATGTCTTTCTTTTCGCCCAAAACTAGCGCCTGTATAATGGCGCGTTCATCCGTTTTTAGGTTTGTTTTTTGAAGTTTTGTAACTATATGCGCACGTATGTTTTGCGCAATACCCATCAAAGTTTTGGGAGCTGTTTGTGTTTTTAGAATAGCTGAGGATGAAAGGCTTAGTTGTCCATAAACCCCTAATGATTTCATATATTTTGAGTAATCAAATTGGTGCGGGTTCAGTGGTTTTTGAATTTCGGTAATTGGGGCATATACAAATAATATTTCATCGGGCGAAAAAGATTGTTTTATAGATTTTTTTGAAATATTTAGAAGCAATTTTCCCGCAGCAGGTTTGTTGTTTATTGCGGTTACGGTTGCAAAATACTTTAGATAGAATTTGTCGGGTTTTAAGCTCTGGTTTATTTTCAACTGTACTAAATCTGCTTTGTTTTCTGAAATAAAGTGCGAATAATGGTTGGGTTGAAATTCTGGCAGCTGCATCTGATATGTGAAGTAACCAATGGCGAAAAAGCAGAGATAGACAGCTATTCCGAAGTAAGGTTGCTGAACCAATTGCTTTTTTGCCCAAAACCAAAGACCCGCAACTATTGCTAGGATTATGAAAAGATAAGTGAGAAAAAAAGAATTAGAGGGGAGGTAATGTGCAGTGAGAATCCCCAGCACGAGGAAAGCCGAAAACTTTACTATTGCAAAGTTGATGAATTTCATGCCCCAACCTTTTAAGTGTTTTACTTAAAACTTATTGGGGAGAATGGAAATAAAATTAAAAAATATATTTTGCAAAAGCAAAGTTGCTGAAACCGAAAAATTAAATGACCCGCCGCACTTCCACAAATGTCTTTTTCCAATAGTCCTCATCCAGTGAGGAAATAATAACACCGGCCCGGGTCGTGGAGTGGATAAACTTTACTTCACCGCGTTTTGCCTCAACTACCAAACCTACGTGGTTTATGGTGTTTCTGCTGCTGGTTTTAAAGAAAACGAGATCGCCTTCCTCGATATCCTTAAAAGAAATAAGTATCCCCTTTTTAGCCATATCTCGCGATATGCGCGGCAGTGTTATGTTTTCCTTTTGGAAAGCGGTGTATACCAGACCTGAACAGTCCATCCCGGCATCTGTAGTGCCGCCAAATTTATAGCGTGTTCCCTCAAAGGTTTTTGCGTAATCTATAATTCCTTTCTTAATTTCTTTTGGAGATTCTTCAGAGGCTTCCGAAGTGTTTTCATCATCTCTTTTTGCTACAATTTTATTGTTTTTGTGCGGATTTACTTTTCGGGTGGTTTTAGTTCTTGTTTCTTTTTTCCCTATGATGGCCTCTGGAACTTTACCAGTGTTTTTGGTGCTTCCGCAGGATATGAGGAATAATGCAAAAAAAGAAAGAAAAAGTAGTTTACGCATCGATAAAAAATAGTGGATGAAGGTTTAAAAATATAAAAATTTATTTAATTTCTCTTTACGGCACTATAGATTAGTTTGGCCGTGGTTTCACTTGCACCACGACCTCCGAGTGCTTTTTCCAATTCGTAATAATCCAAAAACATAGTAGCCCGTTTATACGGATCCAAAATTTTTGTGAGTTCTTCTTTTAGCCTTATTGTGTTGAATTCGGTTTGGATAAGTTCAGTAACAACTGTTTTATTGAGAATTAAATTTACTAGGGAAATATAATCCAACTTAATGACCCGTTTGGCAATTTCATAGCTAATCCTGCTACCTTTGTAGCAAACCACTTGTGGTACTTTGAAAAGAGCGGTTTCTAAAGTGGCAGTGCCAGAAGTAACCAAGGCAGCTTCGGAAATACTTAAAAGATCGTAGGTTTTATTAGCTACAAAATTCACGTTTTTAGTACTGAGAAAACTTTCGTAAAATGATTTTTCCTGACTTGGCGCACCGGCAATAACAAATTGATAATCCTTAAAATCTTTCGCTACCGAAATCATTATTTCCAGCATTTTCTTTATTTCCTGTTTTCTGCTGCCGGGAAGCAATGCTACCACTGGTCGATCATCTAAACCGTTTTCTTTTTTGAAGATTTCGGGATCAACTTGGGGTCTGTTATAAATGGCGTCAATTAGTGGGTGACCCACAAAATGAACCGGAAATTCATGTTTTTCCTCATAAAAATCCTTTTCAAAGGGAAGGATAACATACATTTCATCTACATCGCGCTTTATATCTTTTATTCGCCCTTCCTTCCATGCCCAAATTTGGGGCGAAATGTAATAATGCGTTCGGTATCCTTTTTGCCGCGCCCATTTCATAATTCGAAAGTTGAAGCCGGGATAGTCTATAAAAATAATTACATCGGGATTGAAGCGCTCAATATCCTTTTTGCAGAATTTGATGTTTTTAAAAATAGTTCGCAGGTTCATGACAACTTCTGCAAAGCCCATAAAGGCAAGTTCCCGATAATGTTTTACCTCGGTGCCGCCAACCTCCCGCATCAAATCACCGCCCCAAAAGCGAAAATCCGCATCAGGATCTTCTTTTTTTAAGGCTTTCATTAAATTGGCCCCGTGCAAATCTCCGGAGGCTTCGCCTGCTATGAGGTAGTATTTCATTTTGAAAAGTTATAAGTTTAAAGTTATAAGTTTAAAGTTGTGGTTTCGGATAATAACCAGAAACTAGAAACTTGAAACAAGTAACTATTTTATTACATTTTGAATAAGAATATCAAAAAATTCCGTCAATGTCATTCCTGCTTCTCGGGCTTGTTTAGGGACGATGCTTTCTGTGGAAAGACCCGGATTTGTGTTTATTTCCAGAAAAAATGGTTTTCCTTTCTCAATAATAAATTCACTGCGGGTGATTCCCTTCATATTTAGCAATTTATATATGCGAACGGCTTCTTTTTTTACCATTTCCGTTTCTTCTTCTGAAATTCTTGCGGGGGTTATTTCCTGCGACTTCCCAAGGTATTTTGCTTCATAGTCAAAGAATTCATTTTCAGAAACAATTTCGGTTACGGGCAGGGCGATTATTTCTTCGCCTCTATTATAAACTCCCACCGAAACTTCAACTCCAACGAGAGCTGTTTCAATAATGATTTCGGTGTCTTCGGTAAATGCTTTTTCTATTGCTGGCATCATTCCTTCCATATCGTTCACTTTGCTGATGCCGAAACTGGAGCCAGAGCGATTTGGCTTTACAAAACAGGGCAAGCCGGTTTTTTTTACTATTTCTTCAACGTTAATCTCCCCGCCTTCATTTATGTAATAGGAATTTGCGGCGCGAATACCAAAATTTTTCAATACCGAAAGACAGTCGCGTTTGTTGAAGCTCAGCGCGGCCTGATAATAATCTGTGCTGGTATGTGGAATTTTCAACAATTCCCAATAGGCCTGCAGATAACCATCTTCACCGGGCGTGCCGTGGATGGTGTTGAAAATGGCATCGGGATGGATGGTTTCGGTACCATTGTCAAAACTGAAATCGGCTTTGTTTACGGGATGTTTGGAACCGTTTTTTGCTACAAAGTACCAGCCTTCTTCCAAAATATGGACGGGATACACCTCATATTTATTTTTATCAAGGGCGTTGCAAACCACACCGCCACTGTTTAGCGAAATTTCAAACTCGCTGGAATAGCCGCCCATAGCTACGGCAATATGTTTTTTACCCATAACAAATCATTAAAACCTACGTTAAATAACTCACAAAACAAAAATATCACTTATCCATAGAAAGATACTAACTTTGGGTTTTATATTTTTGTGCATTAACAAACAAACGTATGACTTTTTTCCAGTTCGTATTTTCCAAGGTATTTTTAAAGCAGCTGCTATTGGCAATTGTAGCCTTGCTAGTCATGGCTTTTTTGATATTATGGTGGTTGCGCTTTAGCACAAACCACAATGAAACGATAGAGGTGCCCAACCTTGCAAAACTATCTTTGGACAAAGTGGAGGAGACCTTGGACGAAATGGACCTTCGTTATGAAATCTTGGATTCGGCAAATTACAATCCCGATTACCCAAAGTATTCCGTAATCGAACAAATTCCGAAACCTGGTAAATTTGTAAAGGAAGACCGAAAATTATATTTAACACTGAACCCTTCGGGCTACCGTAAAATTGAAGTGCCCGATGTGTTGGGGCGTACACGCCGGCAGGCAGAACCTACGTTATTGGCCATGGGTTTCAAAATAGGAAAGATAAGTTACCGTCCGCATATTAGCGACAACGTTTTGGAAATGCGCTACAAAGGCGAAAAGCTTGAGGTGGGCACACCGCTGCAGAAAACTTCAGTGATAGATTTAATCGTTGGGGATGAATCGCTCAATAGAATTCAAACTGAAGACGATCCTTCCGAAGAAAACCCAGAGGCTCCAACAGAAAATGAAGAAGAGAACAATGGCGAATTTTAACGAAGAGGAAATAGAGGATACCGATGGCAGTGATGATCTTTATGAACATTACCGTTTTAAGGCAGACAAAGGACAGGGTGCGCTTAGGGTAGATAAATACCTTATGAACCTGATTGAAAAAGCGACCCGCAATAAAATACAAAAAGCAGCAACCGCTGGAAATATTTACGTTAACGGGCTTCCCGTTAAGAGTAATTACAAAGTGAAGGGCAATGATGTGGTTACGGTACTTTTTGAGCATCCGCCCTATGAGTTTCTTTTGGTGCCCGAAAATATTCCCTTGGATATTGTATATGAAGATGACGCTGTACTTGTGGTAAACAAACCCGCAGGAATGGTTGTACATCCCGGACATGGGAATTACAGTGGTACACTTATAAATGCGTTAACGTATCATTTCGAAAACCTTCCCAATAATTCGAGTAACAGACCTGGTTTGGTTCATAGAATAGATAAAGACACCAGTGGCTTGTTGGTGATTGCAAAAACGGAGGAAGCAATGACTCACCTTGCCAAACAGTTTTTTGACAAAAGCACCGAGCGCGAATATGTTGCCCTTGTGTGGGGGAATGTGGAAGAAGAGGAAGGTACCATTGAAGGAAATATCGGCCGCCATCCCAAAAACCGTTTGCAAAATACCGTTTACGAAAACGATGAAGAGGAAAAGGGAAAGCCAGCTGTTACCCATTACAAAGTTTTGGAACGTTTGGGGTATGTTACGTTGGTTTCTTGCAGATTGGAAACAGGCCGTACGCATCAAATACGGGTGCATATGAAATACATAGGCCACACCTTATTTAACGATGAACGTTACGGGGGTGAAAAGATTTTAAAGGGAACAACTTTCAGTAAATATAAGCAGTTTGTTGAAAATTGCTTTAAAGTACTGCCACGTCAGGCATTGCACGCCCGCACTTTAGGGTTTGTACACCCAACTACGGGAGCGTTTATGCGTTTTGAATGCCCCATTCCCGAAGATATGGAGGCTTGTTTGGATAAGTGGCGAAACTATTCGCAGCATGTGATTGAATAAATGATTGTCAGGTCGAACGGAGTCGAGATCTCTGTTCGACCAAACAATCAAGCTTTCTAAGTTTTTAATTCTTCATCCACTTCGCAGTAAATGTTTTCTTTCCGTCAGAAATTGTTACGAAATACATTCCATTATTCAAATGTTTTAGATTATAACTGTTTGATTTTTCAAGATTACCTTCTTCTGAAAAAACTACTTTTCCATCGATACTATAAATATTCACTTTTGCATTTTCCATAGCTTCGGGAATTTTAAAGGACAACATTCCTTCTGAAGGATTTGGGAATATTTTAATTATGGAGCCAGTGTTAAAGTCAGTAACACCCATAATTTCTTCTATTTCCACAAAGCCATCGCGGGTATTGTCGCCTTTGTAGCCATTGCGATGAATGTTTTCTGGGTTGTACGGTACGTTTAGATTATACACATTCACAAAAGTAGAATCTACTCCTGCGCCAAAAGTTAAAGTGTAACTATTTGCTGTAAGATCTAATATTCCGTCATTGTCTACATCGCCCAAAACGGCGCCGTTCAAAAAGGTAAAACCATGGGGGCGTAAAGGAAATCCATCTATTTCACCAGACCCGTCTAAGGAATAGGCATGTATATAGCCTTCACCAGCAGCATCTGTTAGGACACTTGGGAAAATAATTTCAGAGATACCATCATCATTGACATCGGCAATGGAAAGTACACCTTCGGTGCCGCCATATTTTTCTATCGGGAAATTGGGTATGTTGCTGCTGCTTTCATCCAGGCCATATATAACGGGAAGTTCTACGCCGGGAGTACCACTGGTAATTCTATCGGACATAAAAATTTCAAAAGTGCCATTTGCATCTATGTCCAACACTGTTGGGGGAGAATAGGTCCAACCACTCAAAGGGATGGGCCAGCCGAGTCTGTAGTTGCCATCGTGTTCCATAACATAGAAGCGGGGATTGTCTCCGTGGTTGCTTCCTATAATTTCCAAGTCGTCGTCCCCATCAAGATCAGCGAGGATTGGGGATTGGTAGGAATAACTTACTGTAGGGTCAAAAACTGGAAAACCTGGAAATACTTGCCCTTGGTTATCAAAAATATACATTCCTGCTGAAGAGGCTGCTATTACCACATCATTGTTGCCGTCATTGTCAACATCTGCAATTGAAGGGGTAAAGGCAGGAGTAGCTGCTACTTCAACTGGCCAGTTGACGTTGATTGGGGTGCCGTCCATTTTAATAGCATGTACAAAGCCTTGGGCGCTCCCTACGCGTTCGCCGGTAATAATATCCAACATTCCATCGCCATCCAAGTCTGCTAATGCTGGGGCGTTAATCATCCAGTGGTCGTCAAAGTTTAAAGGCCAACCCGGTAGGTCTGCTCCCGTGGGATCAAGAAGGTACACGCGACCCGCATTGGGGACACCTCCTGTATTTAGTACAATCTCCAGAGTGCCATCATTGTTTAAATCGGCAACCGAAGGGGGAAGAAGTATGTTGCCACTAACGGTTTTTTCAAAAAGCACGGTGCCATCTCCTTCAAGGGCATAAAGGGTGTTCCAGATACCGTAGAGTATTTCGTCTATACCATCATTATCAATATCTGCCAAGGTGGTGCCACGGCTATTTTTGAAATTGGGATGTGCCGGTTCGCCAAAGCGCCAGAGTTGGTCAAATACTTGGGTTTGTTCTGTATTGTTATAAGCTTGGGGTAGTGTAACTGTTTCTACCGAAATGGTACCGTCTTCATTTAAAGATGCTTTTTTGCCTTGTTGCTGGGCTGTGGAGCCTATGGCTAAGGCAAGTGCAGATAGGAGGGTAATGGTTTTTTTCATAAGTATTTTTTAAGGTTAATTTTTATAAAGTTAGTAATATATGTTGGGTTATCAAGGAAGATGTTTGTGTAGGCTTGGGGTTTTGGTCGAAAAAAGATAGTTTTTGGTGAAGTAAAGTTGAATGAGAGGGGTGGGGAAATAGATGGAAGGAGATTGAAAACTAGAAGGAAACTACAAGGAAATACAACATACTATCAACATATAGTCAATATACTGTCGACATACAGTCCACATACAGATTTGGATTCTGAATATTCAAGCCGATGGTTCTATTTCTTCCATTGAAATAAGGAATGTACTTGGGCAGACATTGCTTACTTCCAAAAGAAATAGTAACCGTGAACAAATTGACATTTCTGGACTTAGTGCCGGGAATTACTTTGTACGAGTTGTTGTTGGAGATGTTAGTAGTGTTTTGCGGTGAAAAAATAACCCACCCCGCCCTTCGGGTACCCCTCCCTTTCAGGGTGGGGAGCATACTCACTCCTTCCACTAAAGTGAACGCTTTCTTAAACAAGTTTAGGGCGGGCTCCCCCTTCAAGCTGGGGAACGCTTTTCTGTCTTAACAAAAAGTTAAAATCGTTCTTTTCAGTAACGTTTACGCAGTATAAAAGACCAATAATTCTATATTTACCAGCCGATAAATTTTAGTGCTTGCAGGTACATTTTTTATTGAGTAATTACTAATAAAAACTCCCTTTACTAATGAAAAAAATTATTCTTTGTTTCTTACTTGCTGCCTTTATAATTCCTGTTCAGGCCAATGAAGGTATGTGGTTTTTGATGCATATTGAGCGATTGAACTATCGCGATATGCAAAAAATGGGGCTACAGCTTACGCCCGAAGAAATTTACAGTATCAACAATTCCAGCCTAAAGGACGCTATAGTCCAATTTAATCGTGGGTGTACGGCTGAAATTATATCAGACAGTGGTTTGGTGCTTACCAACCATCACTGTGGCTATAGCCAAATTGCAGAACTTTCCACAGCTGAAAATGATTATTTGACCAATGGGTTTTGGGCAGGGAACTATGGCGAGGAATTGAAGCCAAAAAAACTTTCCGTTCGCTTTTTTGTGCGTATGGACGATGTTTCAAAACGCATCTTGGGGCAGGTGAACGAAAACATGACCGAAGCCGAGCGTGAGGCAGCCATTAACCGTGAGATAGCCAAGATTGAGCAGGAAAACAATGAAGGCGGAAAATATACAGTATCAGTAAAATCCTTTTATCAGGGCAATGAGTTTTACTATTTTGTTTATCAAGATTATAACGATGTACGTTTGGTAGGAACACCACCGGCAAACATCGGAAAATTTGGTGGCGATACGGACAATTGGGAATGGCCACGACATACGGGCGATTTTTCACTTTTCAGGGTGTATGCCGATAAGGATGGTAATCCTGCAGAGTATTCACCAAACAATGTACCCCTGAAACCCAAATACCACTTAAAAACAAGTTTGAAAGGATTTGAGGAAAATGATTTTGCAATGATCCTTGGATACCCTGGAAGGACTAACCGTTGGATGCCCGCAGGCGGCATACAGCAAAACGTAGATTATGCGTATCCAGCTTGGGTGGAGGCTTCAAAAACCTCTATGGACGTAATGAAGAAATATATGGACAAGGATCAGCAAGTAAAACTTGATTATGCTTCCAGTTATGCCTCTATTGCCAATTATTGGAAAAACCGCCAAGGCATGATCGATGCACTTACACAACACAAAACTGCTGAAAGTAAGCGAAAAGATGAAAAGGCTTTCCAGAAATGGGCCTCCAAAAAAGGCAATGAAAAATATGCCAATGTGATACCCGTTATCAATAACTACTATAAAAATACCAATAAGGCTAGTGCACACGAAAATTACTTGGGCTTGTTGTTGCGTACCCGTATGGCAACTATTCCTTACCGCTTGGGCAATGCACTGGATTATTATTTACAACAAAACGAAGCAAAACAAGCTGAGGTGAAGCCACAGCTAGAGGCGGAGATTAATGACCTTTATGAGGGTATCTATATGCCTTTAGAAAAAGATGTGCTTGCCGCCCAGTTGAAGCTTTATTCCACCAAAGCGGAAAATATTGCGCCTATGGTAGCGCGCATTGCAACTGCCAATAATAAAAGTGAAGCAGGTTGGAACAACTATTTAAACAACGCCTTTGAGAACAGTATTTTCCAATCAAAGGAAAAGGTAGAAGCCTTTATGGCAAATCCCGACGCTGAAGTTTTACGGAATGATCCTTTGTTCCAACTTTCCACAGATTTGTTGAATCGCTACCGATATGAGTCTGAAGAAGAAAAGCAATTGAACAATGATTTTGATCGTTCTTACCGCTTGATGGTGCAGGGAATGCGTGAGATGAATCCAGACGCCAAATACTATCCCGATGCAAACAGCACCCTGCGTTTAACGTACGGAAAGGTGATTGCGTTACCAGCAGACAAGCGAAATGATGCGGTGAAAAATTATTACACAACTTTGAAGGGAACCATTGCAAAATACCAACCGGGCGATGATGAATTTGATATGCCGCAAAAATTGATAGACTTATATGAGAAAAAAGAATTTGGTCAATATGCTGATGATGACGGCTATTTGCCAGTAAACTTTTTAACGGATAACGATATTACTGGTGGAAACTCTGGTTCGCCAGTGCTGAATGGCAAAGGTGAATTAATTGGATTGGCCTTTGATGGAAACATTGAAGCGATGGCGGGCGACGTTATTTTTGACGATCAACTGCAACGCACCATCAATGTAGATATTCGCTATGTATTGTTTTTAATAGACAAATTTGCAGGAGCGAGCCATATTATTGATGAATTGACGATAGTAAAATAAACACTTTTTCTTCCAATACCTTTTTATAAAACCCTGTATATTTATTTAAATTTACTGGGTTTTAATTTTTTATATAATTATAGATATATGGCATCAGGGATTTTCGCAATATTGGATGATATAGCAGCATTGCTGGACGATGTAGCGATGATGAGCAAGGTGGCGGCCAAAAAAACGGCTGGTATTTTGGGGGATGACCTAGCGGTGAATGCCGAAAAGGCCTCTGGGTTTGCCTCTTCTCGCGAAATTCCTGTACTCTGGGCTATTACCAAAGGTTCATTTCTCAATAAACTGATTATTCTGCCCATAGCCTTTTTGCTGAGCGCTTTTTTACCTTGGGCAGTGACCATCATCTTAATATTAGGGGGATTATATCTGGCTTATGAAGGGGCAGAGAAAATATATGAGTTCTTTTTTCCCCACGCCCATGCTAAAGAATCATTTGTAGAGGAAGGCCTTACCGAAAGTGAAATTTTAGCCATTGAGAAAGAACGTGTAAAATCAGCAATTGTGACCGATTTTATCCTGTCATTAGAAATTGTGATTATAGCTTTGGGTACCGTGGTAGAAGAACCCATGGGCACCCAGATTATGGTGGTGAGCGTTATTGCAATTCTTGCCACGGTTGGAGTTTACGGTATTGTTGCACTTATTGTACGTATGGATGAAGCAGGTTTTAAATTGATAAAACTTAGTAATACAGAAACTAGTTTTTCACGTAAGCTAGGAAATTTATTGGTACAAGCACTTCCAAAAGTTATTAAAAGTTTAAGCATTATAGGTACCATAGCCTTATTATTGGTATCGGGCGGTATATTTGTACACAATGTAGACTTCTTTCATCATCTCTTACCTTCATTGCCTTCCTTTCTTTTGGAATTTGCCGTGGGGCTTATTGTAGGTTTTATTTGTTTAGGTGGTGTAGTTATCTTCAAAAAACTTTGGCGAAGGGTAAAAGGGAAAAGTGCATCTGTTTAACAATTAATTTATTAGCTATTCTGTAGCGATAAATTGATTAATATCATTTTATTTCCTACAAATACAATCCTATATTTGCCGCCGAAAAAGTATTAACCTTTAAAAATTATTATGAATAAATTTTACACTTTATTGTTTACATTACTTATTGCTGCCACTTCGTCTGCGCAGGTTTTAAACGAAACCTTTGATGATAATAGTGGTTTTGTTACTTCAACCCCTTTCTTTTCTGACGGTGCTGGAGATTTCTTCGGACTTGCCGTGGTAGAGGATTTTAACGGGGAGCCAGTTCCAACACAGATTAAGGCCTACACAGGGTTTACAGGTGGATTTTTAACTGGAATGGACCTGGATGGTGAAGGCGCCAGTTTGCCAATATTCATCGAATGGAACGGGATAGACATAGATGGGTTTACCGATTTGATGTTTAGCGGTGAATTTGCTGAGTTTTTTGATGCTCCAGGCGATATTGATGATTTAGACTTTCTTCGCATAGATTATCAAATTGACGGTGGGGGTTACCAAAATCTTATCTGGTTTGAAGGAGCTGACTTTACCGGTGGCGGGGGAACTGCCAACGGAAACTTTAGAGAAGATACCGATTTTGATGGTGAGGGTGACGGAAATGTTTTAACAGATGCATCACAAGTTTTTACCAAAGCTATAACAGGGACAGGGGCAGTACTTGACCTTCGTTTAACTGTTTCTGTGGATTCTGGTGATGAGGACTTTGCGGTTGACTCATTTTTGATTACAGGAACAGCCCCGGATACTACTCCTCCCGTAATTACTTGTCCAGCAGTTATTGAACAGGACAACGATGCGGGTATTTGTGGCGCTATTGTAACTTTTGATCCTGCAACTGCCACTGATGATACTGATCCTAACCCAGTAGTAGTTCAGACTTCAGGCCTTGCTAGTGGATCGGAGTTTCCAGTGGGAGTTACCACTATAGAATTTACAGCTACAGATGCTTCAGGTAATTCCAGCACTTGCACATTTACAGTTACTGTAATAGATGCAGAAATTCCAGAAATAGTATGTCCTCCTACACAAACTGTAATGGCAGATTCCAACGATATGTATGAGCTTCCAGATTACGTGGGCGATGGATTGGTTACAATTACTGACAACTGTGCTACTACTTTTACAACACTTCAAATTCCTGCTGCGGGAACGATGGTGGGCGTAGGTACTACCAATGTAATCATTGAGGCCACAGACGATGCCGGAAACACTGCGGGCTGCAATTTTGACGTCGTGGTCGAACCATTTTTGAGTGTGAATGACATTGCACTTTCTCAAATTGTATTATATCCCAACCCAGCAAAATCAACAGTTAGTATTAATGCAACTGTTGAAAGCATAATTGTTTATAATGTAGCTGGACAAAAACTTATGGAAACCAGCAGCAATAGTTTTGATGTTTCTGAATTGGCTAATGGTATTTATTTAGTGAAAATTACCACTGCCGAAGGCACTGCAGTTAAGCAGTTGAGCGTTCAGTAAGCTATTTTATTTGAATTCTATAGAGAAAACCATCCGTTACTTACGGGTGGTTTTTCTTTTTATATAGATTTTATTGAACAATAAAATGTCAAAAAAGTTTACGCAAATGCCTTCAATTTTGCGACATTTGAATTCCGATAAATCTCAAGGTTGAAAAAAAGACTGTTTGCCATAGCATTTCTGTTAGTACTGTTCGCTCCAGTGGCAACAATGTTTCTATTCCATTTTGAGAAAGCTGCACTAAAACGCGAAATTAAATGGAAGATGATTGCAGGAATAGACCAAAATGAATTGGTGCTGCTGAAATTTTCAAAAGAAGAAGCTGAGACAAAGTTGCGGTGGGAACATTCCAAGGAATTTGAGTACGAGGGACAGATGTATGATGTTGTTTCCAAGGAAACAAAAGGAGATACCATTTACTATAGATGCTGGTGGGACCACGAGGAAACTGCCCTTAACAAAAAGTTGCAACAGCTGGTTACCCAGACTTTTGATAAAGATAAGGACAAGAAAAGAACCCAAAAGCAACTAAATAACTACTTTCAATCCTTTTTCTGTTCAAAATTTTTTGATTGGCAGGCCACTGCCTTGGAAAACTTTCAAAAAATTTATCAGCCTATAGCATATGAGCGCAATTTTTGTTCCATACGTTTAAGTCCTCCCACGCCACCTCCCCAAGTATAGTTAGTACCCAATAATTTATCATTAGCGCTTTCAATACACATTGAAACTGCATTCTATTGTGTTATTTATTGACACCTTAACAATTAAACAAACCAATTTTTAAAATGAAAAAACTATACATGCTATGGTTATTTTTGGCTATTGTGGGAACTTCCTACGGACAAACCATTACCATAACTGATTCGCAGAACAACGAACCGGTGGAGTTGGTTACCCTTAGCGCAAATTCAAAATTATATGTTACCACAAATGCCAAAGGCAAGGCTGATGTTTCAGCATTTAAGAATGCCGAAAAAATTGAAATACGCAGTCTTGGCTATAAAACGGTGGTAAAGAGTTATAGCGAGCTGGAGGCAGAGGGGTTTTCTCTTTCGCTTGAAATTTCAAACTTAAATCTTGACGAGGTAGTTATCTCTGGATCTCGATGGCGGCAGAGCAGTGATGATGTTCCGTCAAAAATAATTTCTATTTCATCGAAAGATGTAGCCCTTCAAAACCCACAGACAGCCGCCGACTTATTGAGTATTTCTGGGAAAGTATTTGTTCAGAAAAGTCAGCAAGGTGGAGGCAGCCCCATGATTCGTGGTTTTGCAACAAGCCGTTTGTTATATTCTGTGGATGGCGTTAGGATGAACACGGCAATTTTCCGTTCCGGAAATCTTCAAAATGTTATCAATCTGGATCCTTTTGCCATTGAAGGCACCGAGGTGCTTTTTGGTCCCGGCTCAGTAATTTACGGTAGTGATGCCATTGGGGGGGTAATGAGTTTTCAAACCTTGACGCCACGACTTTCACTAACCGAGTCGCCATTGGTAACAGGAAAGGCTAATGTGCGCTATTCTTCTGCCAACAACGAAAAAACAGGACATTTTGATGTGAATCTGGGTTTCAAGAATTGGGCATTTGTCACTAGTATCACGTCGTGGGATTATGACCATTTGCGCCAAGGAAGCCACGGGCCCGAAGAGTATATTAAGGATTATTATGTACAACGACAGGACAGCGTGGACGTGGTGATCTCGCAGGATGATAAACTGTTGCAGATTCCCTCGGCCTATTCGCAAATAAATATGATGCAGAAAATTCGCTTTCAACCAAATGAGCGTTGGGACTTTCAGTACGGATTTCATTATTCGGAAACTTCACCTTACGGAAGGTATGACAGGCATACGCGTGTTCGCAATGGCACTGCCCGTTATGCCGAATGGGATTATGGCCCGCAGAGTTGGATGATGAATAATTTAAACATAAACCATACTGCAAACAATTCGGTTTTTGACCAATTGAGCCTTCGCTTGGCACACCAGTGGTTTGAGGAGAGCAGGATAGACCGCTCGTTTAACAGTAATGAACGCAATACACAAAGTGAAGAAGTGGGGGCTTACTCCGCAAACCTTGATTTTATAAAGGGTACGGGAGAGCGGAATACTCTTTTTTACGGTGTGGAATATGTGCTGAACGATGTAAATTCCAAAGGAGAAGTAACAGATGTTCCAACCGAAGTTTCTGTGACGGGGCCTGCTCGGTATCCAAAATCCAAATGGCAATCCTTGGCGGTCTATGTTACCGATGAGTTTAAGGTAACTGATGATTTTACTTTAAGCGCAGGAGCACGTTACAACTATGTGTTGCTGGACGCTGAGTTTGACACTACTTTTTACCCATTTCCCTTCACAGAAGCCAATTTAAAGAACGGTGCACTCACGGGAAGTATTGGCGGGGTATATCGTCCAGACGATTCTTGGGTTATAAGTGCCAATTTAGGAAGCGCATTTAGAGCGCCAAATGTGGATGACGTTGGGAAGGTTTTTGATTCGGAACCGGGAAGCGTCGTTGTTCCCAATCCAAATTTGAAGCCTGAATATGCCTACAATGCAGACTTAGGAATTGCAAAGGTTTTTAATGATGTTATAAAAGTAGATGTTACTGGATATTACACATCCCTCAAAAATGCCTTAGTGCGCAGGGATTTTAAATTGAATGGACAGGACAGCATTATATATCAGGGCGAATTGAGCCAAGTGCAAGCAATTCAAAATGCAGCCGTGGCACATGTATATGGGGTGCAGGCAGGCGTGGAGGTGAAATTGCCCAAGGGTTTTGGCTTTTCAACAGATGTAAACTTTCAGAAAGGTGAAGAGGAATTGGACAATGGAGAAACCAGTACTTCACGCCACGCTTCACCATTTTTCGGTGTTTCGCGCTTAAATTATAAAGCGAATAAGTTGCATATGGAGCTGAACGTGAATTATCAAGGGAAATATGATTTTGACGAGTTGCCCGAGGGAGAAAAGGAGAAGACGGAAATCTATGCGCTTGATAAAAATGGAGATCCGTATGCCCCCGCTTGGTACACCCTTAACTTTAAGGCCCTTTATAAGTTAACGGATACCTTTGATGTGAGTGGCGGGATTGAAAATCTTACCGATCAACGTTATCGACCCTATAGTTCGGGAATTTCGGGAGCTGGAAGAAATTTTATTCTTTCAATTACGGCACATTTTTAGTTTAATTTCCAAAGGTTAGGGACAAAAAAATATGTGGGTTTGTATTCACATTTTTTATATATTTGGATCGAGCCTTATGGCTTATTTCTCCCCACTTAATTTGAGAAAACCCGCACTGTTATGGTGCGGGTTTTTAAATTAATAGTGAATTTAATGTGAGTGATTTAAAAAGCCGATGTAAGGATATTTTTTTGGAATTTTTGAGTAATATTGAATTCCCACAAAAGAGAAAATAGATTTCACCTTATCATTTTCCCTACAAAACAGAATAATTTCCTTGTTGTTCTCCCGTGCCTTTTCCGAAGCAATATAAAGCATATAAGCCCCTGCCTGGTCAAATTTTTCCAGGGCATCCAGATCAATGATTAAGGATTGGGTTTTGTCCAGTGCGGCTTCAATTTTAAACTGAACCTCCGAAAGGTTGCCACTGTATAATCTGCCTTCTAAACTTAAAAAACGGTTGGTTAAAAAACTATGCAATGTCATGCTAAGTGATTAAAATTAATGATCACATAGGTTTGCGTAGGAATTTAAGGGCGATTGTGATTTAGGACAGAAATTTTGATTTGTGAATTTACAAAATGATTTTCAATTGGAAGGGATGAATGTTGTGCGAAGATAGCTACCTAATGCATTTTTTAATTCTATTTATCCAAATGATTATAAGTAATCGTAATCCACTTCTTTTTAATAGTTTTGCAACCTCAAAATTTTGATATGATTTCAATAGATGGTTTAGCGGTTGAGTTTAGTGGTGAAACACTTTTTAGCGATGTCTCCTTTGTAGTGAACGAAAATGACAAAATAGCGTTGATGGGAAAAAACGGCGCCGGAAAAAGTACGATGATGAAGATTATTGCCGGTGTACAAAAACCCACCCGTGGTAATGTGCGCGCTCCAAAAGATGCCGTAATTGCATATTTGCCACAGCATTTATTGACGGATGACAGCTGTACAGTTTTTGAGGAAGCTTCCAAGGCCTTTAAGCAGATTTTTGAAATGCGGGACGAAATGGACCGCTTGAACAAAGAACTGGAAACCCGAACCGATTACGAGAGTGATGAGTACATGACCATCATTACCAAAGTGGCGGAATTGGGAGAAAAATACTATGCTTTGGAAGAAATAAATTACGAGGCCGAAGTGGAAAAGACGTTGCGTGGCTTGGGCTTTAAAAGAAGTGATTTGCACCGCCCCACATCAGTATTTAGTGGTGGGTGGCGTATGCGTATTGAGCTTGCCAAACTGCTGCTTCAAAAGCCCGATCTTATTTTGCTGGACGAGCCCACCAACCACGTAGATATTGAATCTGTAATCTGGTTGGAAGATTTTTTACTGAATAAAGCAAAAGCGGTTATTGTTATTTCTCACGACAGAAAATTTATAGATAACATTACCAACCGGACCATTGAAGTTACAATGGGGCGCATTTACGATTATAAGGCCAACTACAGCCATTATTTGCAATTGCGTGCCGATAGGAGGGCGCACCAGATAAAGGCGTACGAGGAGCAACAAAAATTTATAGCCGAGACCCAACAATTTATTGAGCGTTTTAAGGGTACGTATTCCAAAACCAATCAAGTGAATAGCCGCGAGCGGATGCTGGAAAAGCTTCAGATTATAGAGATTGACGAAATAGATACTTCGGCTTTGGCACTTCGTTTTCCACCTGCCCAGCGCAGTGGGGATTATCCTGTAATTGTGGAGGGAATGACCAAAAAATACGGTGACCAGGTGGTTTTTAAAGATGCCAATATGAGCATATCGCGTGGCCAAAAAGTGAGTTTTGTGGGAAGAAACGGTGAGGGAAAATCTACCATGATAAAAGCCATTATGGGTGAAATAGATTTTGAAGGAACCTGTGCCTTGGGGCATAATGCCAAGGTAGGCTATTTTGCACAGAACCAGGCCGCACTTTTAGACAAGGAACTCACCGTTTTTCAAACTGTCGATGAGGTTGCAAAAGGCGAAATACGCACCCAAATAAAAAATATTCTTGGCCGCTTTATGTTCAGCGGTGATGATATCGATAAAAAAGTGGGGCTGCTTTCTGGTGGGGAAAGAACCCGTTTGGCGATGGTGAAGTTATTGCTGGAGCCTGTAAATGTGCTCATTCTCGATGAGCCTACAAACCATTTGGATTTAAAATCGAAAGATGTTTTAAAAGAAGCCCTGCTTCAGTTTGATGGCACCTTGATTTTGGTTTCCCACGACCGCGATTTTCTTCAAGGTCTTTCCGAAAAAGTATTCGAATTTAAAGAAAAACGCATTATTGAACATTTTGAAACCATAGACGATTTCCTTCAAAGAAATAGAATTGAGAATTTGAAGGAGATTGATTTGAAGGTTTAATCGGTGAATTAAAAGCTTAGTTTTTAAAATTTTAGAGGTGTTTTTATTATTTATTACCTTTAGAAATAAAAACTATGAAAAAACCAGACTTTTCAAGTTTAAAAGCACTCTATATCAATTGTACCCTAAAACAGTCCCCGCGGATGAGTCATACACAGGGCTTGATGGATGTTTCGCAAAAAATAATGAAAGCCGAAGGGGTTTCTTTTGAAAACATTCGATTTGTGGACTATGCTGTTGCATATGGCGTATATCCAGATATGACCGAGCACGGAGCCAAGGAAGATGCCTGGCCGGAAATTTGGAAGAAAGTAGATGCTGCCGATATTCTGATTATTGGCACCCCAATTTGGTTGGGGGAAAAATCTTCTGTTGCCAGTAAATTGATTGAAAGGCTCTACGCTATGAGCAGCCTTCAGAATGAAAAGGGGCAATATTATTTTTATGGAAAAGTAGGCGGTTGCATTATTACCGGAAATGAGGATGGCATAAAACACTGTGCGATGGGCATTTTGTATTCCTTGCAACATTTAGGTTATAGCATTCCTCCACAAGCAGATAGCGGCTGGGTAGGAGAGGCTGGTCCTGGACCCAGTTACCGAGACGAAGAAAGTGGCGCCAAAAAAAATGATTTCACAAATAGGAATACTACTTTTATGACCTATAATTTGCTCCATTTGGCAAAAACGCTAAAAGAGCAGGGCGGGTATCCAAAATATGGTAATTCTCGAAAAGAGTGGGACGATGGCACGCGTTGGAATTTTGAAAATCCTGAGTATCGTTAAAGTGTCTTAAACGATTTAGGCATAATCCTTGTTTTGTTTATTTCAAAAATAAAATATTATGAAGTGTCCATTTACCATTTGCAAACCCACACAAGATGATTATTGGGGCATTCCATATTACACATTGTCAAATAATATATACAGATGAAGAAATATGTTTTTTTACCAGCAATCCTTTTTTGCTTGACACTGGGAAGCGTAAGTGCACAGAACAAACCAGGTAAGCAATTAGGCATCGTCAAATCAGAACAGAACCCAACCGCAGTGCTTTTGAATTCCAAGAATTTCGAGTTTATTGCAAATACAGCTTTACCGCTGGGACAGCCTTCAAAAAATTTGGTCGGCAGTAATTATTCAGTAACATTTACACCTGAAACGATCATTAGCAATATGCCTTTTTATGGGCGTTCGTATGCCACAATAATTGGGAGGGACAAAGGCTTGCGGTTTAAAGGTGCTCCCACGGAATTTACTATTGATAATCGTGATGATAGTTTTTTGGTACGTACAGTTGTTGTAAATGAGGAAGACACCTATTCTATCTTATTGGTTGTAGGGCGTGCTGGATTTGCTACTATGACCATCTCAACCAACGATCGTCAAACCATAGATTTTCAAGGTGAAATAGTGAGCATTCGTGACTGATAAACAATTTTAAAATCCAATAAATGAGTCTATTTAATAAAATATTGGGAAACGCAAGCGAGGTTTCCGCAGAAAAACTAAACGAAAAATACGGACGTCTTTTAATTGAGGGCGAAGTGGTAGAACTTGGTTTCTCACTTTTCCGCGATGTGTTTATGTTTACCAATAAACGGTTAATTTTGATAGATGTCCAAGGCTTAACGGGGAGCAAAGCTGAATACAAATGCCTTCCCTACAAACATATTTCGAGATTTTCTTTGGAAACTGCCGGTACTTTTGATCTGGACGCCGAACTGAAGATTTGGATAAGCAGCGAAGACTTGCCAACGGTGAGTAAAAAGTTCAACAAGAGCATAGATATTTACGAAGTGCAGAAATATTTGGCGGCAAAGGTTTTATAGCACCAATTCTCCAAAAAGACGTTCCAAAGTAGCATCCAAATCATCACTAAAGCCATTATGGGGACGTGAAGTTTGAAGTGAAGAACTGCGCTGTGCAGTAAGCCATCTAAAGCGATCCGGAATTTCCCATTGGGCCACAGGGCCTCCATCTTTGGAGCCGGAACATATTTTTTCAAAAGCCTTTAAATTGTTTTCAATCTCTTCAACTTCCAATTCGCAGGAAAAGAGTTTTAGCTTTTCGGTGTCAATTTGATGTTTACAATTCAAATAGTTGGCTCCTTTGCAGAAAAGAATTATCCCAACATTCATGAATTCCTCGCGTTCCACGCGGGGCACCAAACGTATTACCGCATATTCATACAAGTGTTTCCCGGGCATCCTGAATTTGATTTACAAAGTTGTTTGCATTGTTTCTTCTCATCACCAAAAACTGGTAATATACTTCCCTGATTTCTTCCGAAGACAAATCAAAACCTTCCCAATCCAGCCAATCTGCAGGAATAAGATCAGTTATTTCCCGAAGTTTTTTATCTGGCAAAAGGGCAATCATTTCTTCATTAATTTCTTCAATCAACGCAGCTTGTGGCAAAAGCACGTGATCTTTAATATAAGGAAATGGTGTAACAGCCGCTTTTTGCCAATCGCCCCAAGAATGGTGAAAATAAAAGGTGGCGCCGTGGTCAATGAGCCAAAGTTCCTTATGCCAAATAAGCATATTTGTGTTTTTTACCGTGCGATCTATGTTTGTTATAAAAGCGTCCAACCATACAATTTTGGAAGCCAAAGTTTCATCAACTTGGGTAACTACGGGGTCAAATGTGAGCGCCCCGGAAAGAAAATGCAAGGCCAGGTTTAGTCCGCGACTGCCTTTTAATAGATCCTGTATTTCCTCATCGCCTTCACTTCTGCCAAAAGCTTCGTCTAAATTTGCGAAAACAAGTTCGGGAACTTTTAAGCCTAAAGTTCGCGCGATCTCACCACCCAATAGTTCGGCAATTAAAGCTTTTACACCGTGTCCCGCGCCGCGAAACTTCAAAACATATTTAAAATCGTCATCCGCTTCGGCCAAGGCTGGCAGCGAACCGCCTTCACGCAAAGGAGTTATGTAACGTGTAACGTTTACGGTGCGGAGCTCTATTTTGTCGGTTGCCATTGCCTGCAAAATTAAGTTTATTTGTGAATATGTCGATACCATTCCGGAGAGATGTTTTTTTGTACCTTAAAAATAGAATCCAATATTTTTTTGAAAGTTTAAATTCGTATTTTGCTGAAATATGAAACCTTAAACTAAAAGTTATTGGATTTAACCATTGAAAACATTTTGCTTGTTGGGTCGTTACTGCTCTTTATAAGTATAATAGCGGGTAAAACTTCTTATAAATTTGGCGTACCCACTTTAGTACTTTTCTTGGGAATAGGGATGCTTGCCGGTGAAGATGGCATAGGCGGCATTAGTTTTGACAATCCGCAAATCGCGCAGCTAGTTGGTATAATTTCATTGAACTTTATTCTTTTTTCAGGGGGGCTGGACACCGATTGGAAAGCTGTAAAACCAATTATGAAAGAAGGTTTTGCACTTTCAACTTTGGGGGTTTTGCTTACCGCTGTTGGCTTGGGAACCTTTGTTTATTACGTTACCGATTTTACCATTTATGAAAGTTTGCTTTTGGGAAGTATAGTGTCGTCAACAGATGCTGCTGCGGTGTTTTCAATTTTACGTTCCAAAAATCTTGCGCTTCGAACCAATTTGCGTCCCACCCTGGAAATGGAAAGTGGAAGTAACGACCCCATGGCCTATGTGCTAACAATCGCTTTTTTAGGTTTGGTAATCAATCAGGATAAAGGATTGATCTCTATGATTCCACTGTTTTTTCAACAAATGATTATAGGAACCATAGCTGGGTTTGGCTTTGGAAAGTTGAGCAAGATTATAATCAATAAAATCAATTTGGATTTTGAGGGTTTATACCCTGTGCTCGTCATTGCACTAATGTTTATAACCTTTTCCGTAACCGATTTTGTGGGCGGCAACGGTTTTTTGGCCATTTATATTTGTGCGGTCTTTTTGGGGAACCAGTACTTAATCCACAAAAAGACCATCCTTAAAATGTATGATGGTTTGGCGTGGTTGATGCAGATTGTACTTTTCTTGACGTTGGGGCTTTTGGTATTTCCATCACAGATTGTTCCCGTGATTGGTATCGGACTCTTAATATCGTTGTTTTTGATTTTTGTGGCACGTCCCGCAGCGGTTTTTATAAGTTTGATTCCCTTTAAAATGAAATTACGAAGGCGTTTCTATATTTCATGGGTGGGTTTACGCGGGGCAGTGCCGATTGTGTTTGCAACCTACCCATTATTGGCTGGAATCGATAAAGCGAATATGATTTTTAATATTGTATTTTTTATTTCGCTAACCTCCATTTTAATTCAGGGAACTACGCTTTCGGTAGTCGCGAAATGGTTAAGGGTGAGTATTCCAAGTGAAGAGAAAAAAATATCTCCCTCTGAAAAATTTCTTGAGGAACATCCAAAAACCGAAATGCGGGAAATTGGTATTGCGAAAGGGAACAAGATAGTCGGCAAAAAAATTGTAGATATTGAATTTCCCAAAACCGCAATTATCGCAATGATAAAAAGGGATGACAAATATATTACGCCCAACGGAAACACCGTCATTAATGCAGATGATGTGCTCATCGTGCTTTCCGAAACAAAAAAGGGAATCAAAAAAGTATTCAAGGCATTGAATATCCAAGAATTTTCAGCTGCCTAAATTTGAATAAGGGGTTTTGTAAATACTTTTTGCATCGTATTTTCTAGCTTTCTCAGCGTTCTCCAATTCTTTTTCAGAATAATTTAAATTGAAATGGGGCAGAATTTCGCTTTCAAATTTATTTGGAAATGAAGGATATTCCAAAAATAAATTGTTTCCGAACCGAATTTTTTCTGCAGCTTTTTTATGCGCTACAACCATTGCGAATAGATAATTTTCCAATGATTCAAACTGCTTTTCTTCGCGCAAAAAATGATTTTGGAGCAAATTTGTGGGATGATAAAACCATTCCACAAACCCACGGCCCGATTTTAAAAGGCTTGCAACCACTTCCTCCGTTTTTCTATCTATAAAAATCCAAGGAACTTCGGGATATGCTTTTTGGAAAAGCTCGATAAAGAATACATTCCACGATGTAAGTTTGAAGACCACCTGTTCGGTTTCGGCCAGCGGCTGTAAATAGCTTTCAACTATAGTTTTTAAACTTTTTAAAAGTATTTTTTCTTCCAAATTGTAAAATACTGCGGATAGCAACAATCCGTTTATGGCCTCCGTTTCGGAAACAACTCTCGTCTTTTTTGCTGCCCTAAACATATTTGCAAGCAGCGTTGAGCCACAATGGGAAGTGTGAAAAATAAACCCTTTAAGCGGTAATAACACTCTATTCTTTGAAATGGTTTCCGCAGTCAAATCGAGTTCTTTCCGAAGGGAATCTTTTGCGCGAAACATAGAAACCGCATCATTAAAAAAAGCCGGGTCAAAAACTTCCGGGTGTAGTTTTTCAAAGATTGTAACCGGCGTTTCACTTACTTTCGTGTAGCTTGGAAAATATGCTGTTTTTGGCACTTTATTATTTCGAATTATAAAAAGTGAAGCTACAAAATCTAAAGCAAAAGCAATTAAAATATTTTAAGCAAAGAATTTTTTTCAGTTAACTTTGAGAATGATTAAAAACAATCAGTTAAAAATTTAAATATGGGTAAACGGCTACTAATTTATTTTCTTCTATTTACTGTATTACAGAACGGTTTTTCGCAGGAAATTTCAATCGGTAAACGCGATAAGGTTTATTCTGAAATACTTCAGCAGGACAGGGAGTTTTCTGTATATCTTCCTCCTTCCTATAATATTGCAATTAAACAAAAATATCCCGTGCTCTATATTTTGGACGGCGATTACAATTTTCAATATGTAGCCGGTTTTTTGGAATTGCAGGGCGGAATAAGTGAAGTTATCCCAGAAATGATATTAGTGGCAATTTCCGGCAAGGGAACCAACGAGTACCGCAAAAACTGCAAACCAAAAATTGATGGTTTGGAAGATAGCGGAAATGCCGAGGAAATGGCACGTTTTATTGAAAAGGAATTGATTCCCTATATAAACAAAAATTATAAAGCAGCCGATTATAAAATTCTTGGCGGCCATTCCGTGGGCGGGATTTTTGTTATCAATACGGCTATAAACCATCCCGATCTTTTCAATGATTATATCGCCATTAGTCCCGCGCTTTGGTGGGGCAAAAATGCGATGGAGAATGTAATGGAAAACACTTGGGGAAAAACCGGAAGCACTTCGGCTAGTGTGTACATTTCACTCGCCAATGAACAAGGGATGGGCGTGAATGAATTCATCAAAAAGATTCCTAAAAATATGATGGAGAAAAACATACATTTTCAAGAGTTTCCCAATGAAATCCATAATTCCGTTGGGCTTCCCACCTATAAATGGGCACTGGGCAATATTTTCAAAAACTGGTATGTAAAGGAAGAGTATTTTGGTTCTGCGGAAGCTTTAAAAAACCATTATTCCGAAGTGAAGAAACAATACGGCAGCATTTTCAAAATTCCATATACCATTGTGGGAAATACACATTATATGCTTCAAAAGAATGAAAAGGAACGTGCAAAAGTGCAAGCCGTTTTAAAGGAACTAAACCCGAATGCGTTGGTTCTTTTTAATACTTACAGAGCCGGAAAACTTGTGGACAGCAAAGATTATGCTGAAGCTGAACAGCTTTTGAAAGATGCCTTGGCTATCAATCCAAACAATTTTGACAGCTACGATGTTTTGGCGCGGATTAAAATGGCAAACGGCAATACTACCGAAGCAAACGAGACCATTGATAAAGCTTTAGGTTTGGCAAACAAACAACAGGCAAGACAGTGGCAAATTAACGAACTGCTTGAAACAAAAGCCGAAATCAATAAAAAGACGTAATTTTATAAGAATTAAACACAATGGGAATCCTTTTTAAAATAACACAAATAACGGTCGTTCTATTTCTTTTCGGAATGCTTGTGGGTTGTGATGACCCCAAGGAAATAAGCTCTTTTAACCCAAACCATTGGGAAGACCATTATGCAGACCCCGAAGTATTGGGGCTACTGAAGGATTCGCTGCAAAATGGAAAAACCTATTTGAGTATCTATTCGCATATTTATAGTTTTACTTTGGAAAAATCGCAAAATCTCACTGCAATGGTCAGCCTCAGAAATGTAAGCGATACCGATACCATTTACATTTCGAAAGCAGATTATTACAATACCAAAGGAGAATTGATACGTAGCTATTTTGAAAAGCCAATTCAACTTAAACCTGTGGAAACCGTTGAAATTGTTATAGACGAAACGGATGAGCACGGAGGTAGCGGAGCCAATTTTATTTTTGAATGGACTACAAAAGCAACAACTCCCGAACCCATTTTTGAAGCAGTTATGACTTCGCTGCGGGGTTCGCAGGGATTGAGTTTTACCACACAGGGCAGAAGGATTGAGTGAAATATGAATTACGAGCGACGAATTACGAGAATGACGAAAGTGGAAATTAGAAATACGAAGTAAGAATACCGAATCCCGAATCCCAAATCAACCCAAACAATTTTGAATTCTGAATTCAAAATTGTTTTCGTTATTTTTGAAGCAAAGAAGAATTTAATGAAAATAGTTATATCCCCAGCAAAAACGCTGGATTTTGAATCAAAACTTCCCACTGCCCGCGCCACCCAGCCCAAGTTTTTGGAGGAAGCCGAAATGATAAACAACAAGCTGGAGCGTAAAAGCAAAAAAGCGATAGGTAAGTTGATGGACATCAGCGATAAATTGGCCGAACTCAATTACCAACGTTATAAGGAATTCCAGACTCCTTTCACAAAACAAAATGCCCGACCAGCAGTCTATGCCTTTGCTGGCGATGTTTACGCGGGTTTGGACGCTTATACCATTCCTTCGGAAAAGATTGATCTGTTGCAGGATTCCCTCCGAATCCTTTCGGGAATGTACGGAATGTTGCGTCCGTTGGATTTGATTCAGCCCTATCGGTTGGAAATGGGCACCAAACTTCCTATGAATCGTAAAAAAGATTTGTATGCTTTTTGGAAAAAAACACTTACCGAAACTTTGAATAACGAATTGGAAGAAGGCGAGCTTTTCTTAAATCTTGCCAGCGTTGAATATTTCAATGCCATTGATGAAAAGAAATTGAAAGTGCCCGTTATCTCGCCAGTTTTTAAGGATTTCAAAAATGACAAACTGAAAATAATTTCGTTCTTCGCCAAAAAAGCACGTGGCAGTATGAGCCGTTTTGCGATTGATAAGAATGTAAAAACCTTGGATGAATTGAAAGCGTTTAATTATGATGGTTATGGTTTCAGTGAAGAATATACTGAAAAGGAGAGTGAGCCTGTTTTTATTCGATAAATCTAAAATCTAAGTGTCCAGAAATCTAATAATCTAGATATCTAAAATTTGTTCCACCACATCCACCCATACCCGCCATTTATTCCCGAAAATGCAACCAAACTGATAGTGGGAACCCTTCCGCCACCACGTTTCACAACCGGGGAATTGAAAGAGGGCGATGTGGATTTTTGTTACGGCAGCCGCGACGGACAATTATGGCTGATTTTGGATAAAATATTCGGCTTGGATCTAAAATTTGAAACCACAGCCGAAGCCATAAAGCAACGCGAACATTTTTTAATAAAAAGAGGTATCGGAATCTGCGATATGGTGGCTTCTGCCAGAAGAGAAAAAATTGATGCTTCAGATATTGGAATGTTGGAAGTGGAACTGCGCGATTTGGTTGCCGTACTTCAGCAAAATCCTAAAATTGATACGTTGCTCTTCACGGGCGGAAATAGCAAAAACGGTCCGGAATATTTCTTCCGAAGAAAATTGAAAGAGTACAATATTTCCCTGAAATTGGTTTCAAATAAGGTGCCTCGAATCCATACATTTCAACTTCCGGAAAATGGGAGAACTGTAAAAACAGTTTCATTAATAGCACCATCAGGAGCAGCTAATAGAGCTGTTGGCAGCCTTTCAGCCTATAAAAAAATGAAAGATGAATTCCCCGAAAAAACTACGATAGATTTTCGGGTGGAACAATACCGTCCATTTTTTTAAACATTAAACTTGAGACAGGAATAACAATCTGTTAATAAACAACTTACGGCCAATTAATCGCTGGGCCTATTGCTGGGCTTTATTTGCAGCTAGAAAAAAATCCCCAATATTTCATAAATTCTGTTGCCTTATTATTTGGCAATTACTACAATTTAGATTATTTTTAACGACATTTTAACTTTTAATTTAAATTATCAATTTATGAAGAAAATTACATTATTACTCTTGCTGGTTTTTTTTGCCGCAGGAACTACTTTTGCCCAATGTATTGTGACGACACCGTATTTGACGGTGAACTCCAATAATAGTGGCAACGTTCAGACTATTTCTACCTGTAGTTATGGGGGGGATTACAATACTGTAAATGCCCTTATCATTGGAGCAAACTATCGCTTTACTTCTGCTGCGGGTTATGTGACAATTACAGATACAAGTAACAATGTACTGGGATTTGGTCCAACTCCAGTGACAATCAATAACATTTCAGTTGCCTCTATTAGGTTGCACAACACTACTAGTGCTGCTCCTGCTTGTGGAACTGATACTTCTTGTCACACTACAACCATCCAACGACTTATTCCGCCGCCGGCCAATGATCTTTGTGTGAATGCTATCAATATAGGTTCTGACGGAACTATTGCTGGAACAACATTAGGGGCCACTGTAGATAGCGCAGGAACTTGTAACGGTGTTACTAACACTGTTGCTGGGGTATGGTATTCCTTTACCGATGTTACGGGAGTAGGTTCAACAGTAACCATAAATACGTGTTCTGCCATTGGATATGACACCAAACTTTCAGTATATACAGGAAGCTGTGGAGCCTTTACTTGCGTTACTGCTAATGATGATGCAGGTGCCGCCTGTGGTATCAGCAGTGTAAGGAGTGAAGTAACCTTTACTACTGATGGTTCTTCTACCTATTACGTGTTGGTACATGGATTTAGCACCACTGGGAATTTTGAATTAAATGTATCTGGTTTGCCAACATTAGGCGATCCGCCAGTTATTGCTTGTCCATCTAATATTACTGCAAACAATGCGCCTGGCCAATGTTCAGCGGTTGTAAACTTTACTGGAGTAGCTTTTGATACCGAAGATGGAAACATCTCTGGCGATATTGTTGCCACCCCTCCAAGCGGAAGTGATTTTCCTGTAGGTGATACTACTGTAACCCTTTCGGTAACTGATAGCGATGGAAATACTTCGACTTGTAATTTTATCGTTACTGTAATAGATAATGAATTACCAGTAGCAGTATGCCAAGACATAACTGTAGAGCTCGATCCTGTTACAGGAGTTGCGAATATTACGGCTGCCGATGTGGATAATGGTTCGTCAGACAATTGTGGAATAGCTTCAATGACTCTTGATGTTTCTTCTTTTGACTGTTCCATGACAGGCGCTAACACTGTTGTTATGACTGTTACAGATGATTCTGGAAACATATCTACTTGTACTTCTACGGTTACTGTTGAGGACAACACCGCTCCTGAAATATTCTGTGTAGGTGGTTTTGGTACTTTTACAGAATCAGAAGATTTTGAAGCTGGCTTACCATCTGGCTGGTCAACTGTAGTTAATACAGGTACTTGCGATTGGATCAATAGTGGAGATATGCCTACAGGCGATGATTTCCCAACATTGGCAATGCTTTTTGATGATGATGACTGTGGTCTTGGTGCACCGGCAAGTAACGTAACGCTACTTTCGGCTGTGTATGATTTAACTGGAGCTTCAAACGTATCCCTTGGCTATGATGTTGCTTTCCAGGAGTCTGGAACACAAACTTTTACGGTTGAGGTTTTTGATGGTACAGCTTGGCAACAAATTGCCCTTTATGAAGATGATCTGGATCCAGACATCCAGACAGAAACTATCGATGCTTCTGCATATGCCAATGCGAATTTCCAAGTTCGTTGGACTTATGACGACAATGGCGGCGAATGGGGCTGGGGAGCTGGCGTTGACAACTTCCTGTTGAGCTACGATGCTTCCTCAGGAGGAGGTCTTGATGTCTTTCTAGATGCTAACGGTATGGCCAGTATAGACCCTATGGATTTGCTTGTAAACGTAAATGAAGCTTGTGGATATACTATTACTGCAGGTGGAGTAGGTGGCGGAACTATGGGATCGCTTTCTACTTTATTTACTTCAAACAACGGTGGATCACCTGGTTGGGCTGTTATGTACGACCTTACCGTAGGTCCAAATGACATCGAGGTTACTGATATTGATGTGAACATTGACGGTACCTCTACCTTCAACCTTGATATGTATACCTTAGTAGGTACCTATGTTGGTAACGAGACAAATGCTGCTGCATGGGGTTCTCCCGCGGCTTCTGGAACTGGAACCGGACTTGGAATAGACCAGCCTAGTAACGCAGTGCTTTCTACCCCGGTAGTTTTGAGCGCGAACACCACTTATGGTATCGCTATAGTGACCGACTCTGGTCAAAACTACACCAATGGTGATGGATCCAACCAAAACTTCTCGAATGCAGACCTATCATTGTCTTTAGGTACTGCCGTTGCAGGATTGTTTACTGGATCTGTGTTCTCTCCACGTGTGTGGAATGGTACTATAAACTATACTACAACTGGAGGTTCAGGCCTTGATTTTACTTGTGCAGATCTTGGTGAGAACCAAGTAGAAGTTACTGTTACTGACAATAGTGGTAACGAATCTACTTGTATTGCAATTGTAAACGTAATAGATCTTATTGCACCTGTTATTACTTGTGGACCTCCTGTAATTACTGAAACTGAAGAAGTAGACTTTGAAGGAAGCTCTATACCTAATGGGTGGACTACTCAGATTAATGCAGGTTCGCAGGACTGGACTTTTGGTTCCGGTGATATGCCAACAGGCACTGACTTCCCTTCTAATGCAGCCATCTTTGATGACGACGCTGCAGGTAACGGCGCAGTGAACAATGCTACGCTTATATCTCCAGTATATGATCTAAGCGGTGCTTCTACTGCCTCATTATCTTTTGATTATGCAATGCAAGAGTTCCTTGGTGATGGTACGCTTACTGTTGAAGTTTATGACGGTGCCGCATGGCAAGAGATCTTGTTTGTAGATGTGAGTACCAACCCAACCAATACAGGCGCTATTGATTTGGCGGCTTACTTAAACGCTAACTTCCAAGTTCGTTATACTTATGATGATGAAGGCGGCTGGGGCTGGGGTGCCGGTGTTGATAATTTCGAGCTTACCTATTCTATCGTTCCAACGAGCAACATTGTAGAAATCGAATTGGGTCCTGATGGTACTACTTCTGTAGATCCTTACAGTCTTGTGTCCAACATAGATGAAGCTTGTGGTATTTCTACAATCGCTGTAGATGTGCCAACAGTTAGTTGTGCTGATATAGGAGGAACGTTTATGATAACTGTATTTGTTAGTGATACTAGCGGCAACATTGCTTCTTGTATTGCAGAGGTAAGTGTAGTTGACAGACTTGCACCAGAACTTACCTGCCCAGCCGATCAAACCGTTGATCCGGGAGCAGGCAACCTGTTCTACATCTTGCCTGATTATTTCGCCACTGGCGAGGCAACAGCTGATGACAACTGTACAGACCCTGTGACTATCACAACCCAAGACCCTGCTCCTGGAACAGCACTTCCTGATGGAACTTATACCATTACGATGACCGCCACCGATGAGTACGGAAACACAGCTACCTGTGACTTTGAGCTTATCGTGGAAACTGTTCTTGGCGTGGATACCAACTCACTGGATGCCGGACTGGCACTATATCCAAATCCAGCGAGCAGCGTTGTGAACCTTGTCAACAAGACCAACATCTCCCTAGAGAAGATGATGATCTATGACATAAACGGAAAACTAGTAAACCAAACAGACCTTCGCACTATGCAAGGTGAAAGAGCAGTAGATGTTTCATCACTTGCTTCTGGAGTTTACATGGTACAGATTATTGGTGACAACGCAAGCACTGTGAAGCGCTTGATTAAAGAATAATCACCAAATAACCAACCAAAAAAGAAAACCCCCTCAGCTTTTGCTGAGGGGGTTTTTGATTATAGGTACTTCACTATTTACATCTTGCCAATTATGTATCTTTACGGTTCGTATTAAAAATCAATAAAATGAAAAAGGCAATTCCTTTATTTGCGTTAGCCCTTATGGTGGTGGCTTGTAAAAATTCTAAAGAAAAAGAAGACCCAAATCAAACTGAAGAACAAATGAATAAGATTGAAAATCCGTTACTTTCAGAAAGTGCTTTACCCTATGGTGCACCTGATTTTTCCAAAATAAAGGATGAACATTTTAAACCGGCAATGTTTGAAGGAATAGAACAACAAAAGAAAGCCGTAGAGGCAATTGCCAATTCTGAAGAGGAACCCACTTTTGAAAACACCGTCCTTGCCCTTGAAAAAAGTGGTGAATTATTAAATAAATCTTCACAAATATTTTATGCACTTGCAGCGGCAAATACCAATGAGATACTGCAGGCAGTGGAGGCAGAAATGGCTCCAAAATTTGCTGCCCAAAATGATATGATTTATTTGAATGATAAACTGTTCAAGCGCTTTAAAACACTTCACGATAAAAAAGAAAATCTAAATCTCGATGCTGAATCTTTAAAACTTTTGAAAGAATATTATGAGGATTTTGAAATAGCGGGCGCCAATCTCTCTTCGTCAGATAAAGAAAAGCTTAGGCAATACAATGAAAAAATTGCTACACTAACTACTAAGTTTGGAAGAACCCTTTTGGATGCCAACAATGCCGGAGGAGTTACTTTTACGGATAAAGCAGAATTAGTCGGAGTTGATGAAGATTTCCTAAAGACCAAAGAAAACATAGACGGAAATGGGTGGACCATTCCGTTACAGAATACTACCCAACAACCTTTGCTGCAATCCATGGAAAATAGGGCAAGCCGCGAAAAGCTTTTTAAAGCTGCATGGCATAGAGCAGACCAAGGCGCAAACAACACAAGCGAAATAATAAAGGAATTGGTGGAAGTACGGGCACAAAAAGCGAAACTTCTTGGCTTTAACAATTTTGCGGAGTGGAGTCTTCAAAAAACTATGGCAAAAACTCCTAAAAAAGTAAATGATTTTTTTAGCGGCCTAATTCCAGCAGCTACTGCAAAAGCAGAAGCTGAAGCTGCTGAAATACAGAAAATGATTAAAGCAAAAGGACAAAATTTCACATTAGAACCTTGGGACTGGAATTATTACGCCGAAATGGTTCGAAAGCAAAAATACGATCTCGATGAAAATCAAATAAAACCTTATTTTGAAATTAACAACGTATTGGAAAAAGGGGTATTCTATGTGGCAAATAAACTTTACGGCATTACTTATAAACCCAGAACCGATATTCCAACTTATCACGAAGATGTAAAAGTCTATGAACTTTTTGAAGAAGATGGCGAGCCATTGGGCCTTTTTTATACAGATTATTTTGCACGCCCCAGTAAGAGTGGGGGTGCTTGGATGGACAATTTTGTAACCCAGTCTAAACTGTATAACAAAAAACCCGTTATCTATAATGTGTGTAATTATCCAAAACCAGCAAGTGGCGAACCTGCTTTATTGACCTATGATGAGGTGGAAACTATGTTCCATGAGTTTGGCCATGCGCTGCATGGGTTCTTTGCAGATCAAAAATATCCTTCCCTTTCAGGGACTGCAGTGGCGCGTGATTTCGTGGAGTTTCCCTCGCAGTTCAATGAAAACTGGGCGTTATATCCTGAAGTTTTGAAAAATTATGCCCTTCACTATAAAACAGGGGAGCAGATTCCACAGGCGCTAATTGACAAAATTAAGAACTCGGGCACATTTAATCAAGGGTATAGTTTAACGGAAAATTTGGCTGCATCAAATTTAGATATGCAGTGGCATACTATTTCATCTGATAAAAAGATAGATGATGTAGATGCTTTTGAAAAAGAAGCTTTACAAAGAACTAAACTCGACGTAGTTCATGCGGTTCCTCCAAGATATCGCTCCACCTATTTCTCCCATATTTTTGCAGGAGGATATGCTGCTGGTTATTATTCCTATTCATGGACAGAGATGTTGCACCACGATGCCTACAATTGGTTTGAGAACAATGGAGGGATGACAAGAAAGAATGGACAGCGTTTCCGTGATATGGTATTGTCTAGAGGAAATACAATGAACATGGAAGAAATGTATAAAAATTGGCGAGGAAGTGCTCCTAAAATTGGGCCTATGCTGAAGGCGAGAGGCTTAAAGTAAAATTGTAAATAAACCTCGAATTCACGAATGTTTTTTTAAAATTATTCGTGAATTCGTGGTTTTACATTAAATACATTTTAACTTTTTAAAGGAAATGTAATCCCCACTGCAAATGCTCCAGCGAATTGTTCCACAGATAGCTGGAAGTAATAAGAAAATCCTAAGTCAACATTATTGTTTTTTCCTAATTCCAATCCCAAAGCGAATGGAATATGGTAAATAACTCCTTTTCTATTTATTGTATCAAAGGTTGTGATTGTTTCAAACTTTCCGATTGAAGCTCCTATTCCTATTTCCGTATAGGGGGCTACCCAAGGTATTGGAGCTCTTAATCTTACTTTTCCACCAGCTAAAAATGCTTTTGATTCCGCTTTTTCATTAGTGGGATTGTTATTTATGTCTTTTCCATTTGAATTTGTTATAATAAAACCTGCATAAGGTCTCATTTCAAACCAGGAGGCTACCTTTAGTACTAATTCTCCCTGTGCCAAAAAACCTGTAGCAACTACATCATCAACGCTGTTATATGGTGCGCTAAGTCCATAGCCAACTTGGGCATTAATTGATTTTTCTTTTATGAATTGTGCTTTTAATAAATTTGAAGATAGAATTATTATTAACAGTATTATTGTCTTTCTCAAGGGAGTACAATGTTATTACTTTTTCTTGTTTTTGGCTTTTTCTTTCTTAGGATGCACCAACTTCAACTCTTCAATCAAGTTGGTTGCGCCAGCGTATTTATCCACTATAAAAAGGACATAACGAATATCAACCATGATGTTACGGGATAGGGCAGGATCGTAATAATAATCGCTCATAGTTCCTTCCCAAACACGGTCGAAGTTTAAACCTATTAGATTTCCGTGGGCATCAATGGCGGGACTGCCAGAGTTTCCTCCGGTAGTGTGATTAGTACCAATGAAGTTAACAGGCATCTTGCCGTTTTCGCCATACTGTCCATAATCTTTTGTTTTATATAGATCGATTAGCTTTTGGGGAACGTCAAACTCGTAATCACCTGGTACGTATTTTTGCATTACGCCTTCCAAATGTGTAACGGGTTCGTAATAAATGGCATCGGCAGGAGAGTAGCCAGCTACTTTTCCATAAGTTACACGAAGGGTTCTGTTAGCATTAGGAAAAATGCGTGCCTCTTTCGGACTCAATTCGAGTAAAGCCTTCATATAATCTCGGTGAAGACCAGAGATATTGAGTTCCAGTTCTTCATATCTTGGGGCTACTTTATCAAAATAAGTATTAGCCATTTCCTGCACTACTTTAAAACCTGCATCGTTTTTTAGCTTTTCCATAACGGTTTCGGCATCACCTTCCAATAAGGCTTTTAAAGAAGCATAATCTACAAATGCAGAATTGCTGTAAACATCGTTGGTTAGCATTGCAGCATTTATGTTGTTAAAGGAAGAAGGCAAAAACTGGGCGGGTACATTTTTTGCGTAAAGTGCGATTAAGGCTTCAAAAACCTCTTTGTCTACTTGCTTGCTGTAATCCTTGTAATGGCTTTCTGCACCTTCAATAAGATTATTTCTTCGATCTTCAAAAGATTGTGCGCCACGGTTTTCATACACCTGTTTCAATTGATATGTTTGGTATGCCATGCGCAGCAATTCTACATTGCGTATCACGGTTTCTAAAAAGTACTCCCTGGCCAAGGCATAAGGCTCAATTTCGGTATAGTATTGCTCAAATTGTGGCAAAAGCTGTCCATATTCCTGTTGTTTTCCTTTTTTATTTATTTGTTCGGTAAGTTCGTTTTCTTGTTGTTTTTTAATGCCTACAGCATTGCTTTTCGTTAAACCAAGCGTTTCTCCTTTCCACTTTTTCCAGTAATTGGCAATGCGGGCAAATTTAGATGCATATTGAATTTTTATCTGCTGGTCTGCACGCATATACTTATCCTGAATGGCCAAAGCGGCATCGCGAATGGCGATACGGGCTGGGTTTACTGTATTTATAACCTGTTCTATGGCAATGGAAGGTAAATACTCATCCGTAGTGCCGGGATAGCCAAAAACCAAGGTGAAATCGTTTTCTTCCACACCATCTAAGGAAATTGGCAAGAAGTGTTTGGGGGTATAGGGTACATTGTCTTCAGAATATTCCGCCGGACGGTTGTTCTTGTCTGCATATATTCTGAAAAGTGAAAAATCGCCTGTGTGTCGTGGCCAGATCCAATTGTCGGTATCGCTGCCAAACTTTCCAATTGAAGAAGGTGGGGCACCCACCAGACGAACATCCTTAAAGGTTTCTACCACAAAAAGCATGTATTGGTTTCCTTCGTAAAAGGTACGTACGCGGTTTTCTTGCCAAGACTCTTTTGGCGAAGTACGCACTATTTCGGCAATATTCTCTTCTATTTTTTTCTGTTTATCCGCTTCGCCCATCTCCGGGGTAATTCCTGTCATTACTTGGGTAGTTACATCTTCAATCCGAACCATAAAACTCGCGGTAACCCCTGGGTTGGGAAGTTCTTCTTTTTGACTCATCGCCCAAAAACCGTTTTCTAAATAATCATTTTCCAAAGAGGAATGGCTTTGAATCTGTGAATATCCACAGTGGTGATTTGTAAGCAAAAGCCCCTTGTTGCTGATTACTTCAGAAGTACAGCCTCCATTAAAATGTGGTACTGCATCTTTTAGACTTGCGTTGTTTACGTCATAAATGTCCTTGGCGGTCATTTTCATGCCAAGATTTGTCATTTCGGCTTCGTTCATCCCTTCTAAGAGCGAAGGAATCCACATGCCGCCTTGTTGTGCAAAAAGAGGAAAGGATAGAAGAATAAAAAATAGTCGGAACAGTTTCATTTGAATGTTTTTTTAATTGTTGCAATATACTAAATAGAAATATTTATGAACGACAAATTAAATATTCATAACGTTTTTGACGGTATGTTTTAAAACGAAAGAAGTCCGATTTTTTTAAATCGGACTTCATTTAGATTTGTTTTTGATAGTTTAATTAAAGGCCACAGTCATCTAGACAGTATTCAAAATACATAGCCCAGCTATTGCCGCCATAAGGTAGACCTGCTGCCCAGCCTGTTTCTGAACCTGTTGGGCCATTTACTTCTGCATGCGCTGCAATACATAGACAGTTTGGTAAATCTGATAAAGGAATACTGTAGGTATAGGTAGTAGTTCCGTTCGGATGGCTTGCCGAGTAAGGGAAATGTCCAATACGTGGATTTCCGGATTTATTGGATGGCCGTTGGGAACAATCTCCTACAAAAAGGTGTGATGCGTTAAGGATCCAGTCCCCTTCCATGCTATAGGTGACCAATAGGTTGTCTCCGTAGATTGCAACCTCTACATTTCCAGAATCGTAATGTTGTCCTGCCATAAGATCAACTTGAACGCAATAACCGTCACTCGTAGGTTGCTCTCTTGAAGCCACAATATCATCAGGTTGATTGATTAAAAGATTGTCATTTTCGTTATCCTTAGAGCAACTGGAGAGGAAAATTACACCTAAAAAAAGAATAAGTAATTTTGTTTTCATAATATTTATCAATGTGTGGTTAGCCAACAAAAATAAATATATTTCAACACAAATAGACGAAATACATTAAATAATCGATAAAAAGCATATTTGTTTATACTAAATGTTAAAAAATACACACTAATCTGAAAAATTAAATATTTATTGAAAGAATACTTTTCTAGATAAGAAACTGTTTGTTGAAATTGAAGGCAAAAGATTTAAAACCAACAAATAATAAATTAATACTTAATATTTAAAATCTCCAACTTTTGGGTTCCCCCCGCTATATTAAAAGGAATTACTTCTCCAGCCTTATGGCCGGTGAGGGCCACGGCAATAGGAGCAACAAATGCAATTTTTCGCTTCTTAACATCAGCTTCGTCTACACCCACTATCTGAAATGTTTGAGGAGAAGGAGATGTTGAAATTTTATAACTTACCGTAGCGCCAAAGCGCACTTCATTTTGGGGCTGGGTGGCAGGATCAAGAATACGGGCAGAGGCAATGCGTTCGTTCAGTAAATCCAATTTACCATTTAATACCGCCAGCTCAACCCGGCGTTGCTGCTCATGAGTGGTGGGGAGAGTAGCGCACGCATTCTCCAATTGCTCGCGCTCGCTCTGTAAAAGTTTCATTCCCGTGGGGGTTACGTAGTTGGTAACACCTTCTGGCAATGCAGCGCGCGGAGGTATTATGGGTGTTTCTTCTTGGTCGCCTTCTTTAACAAATCCTCGACTCATACTACTTTATTATATCTAAAAAACACTTTTATTTTAATTGCTGGGAATTTCAAAAAACATAGTAATATAATAAAGACTGCCTAAAAAGGCAGTCTTTCATTTAAAAAAAGTATTTTTTTACTACTGCTTTATAACTTTAAAAGTAGAATTCAATTCGCCAGAGGATGCATTTATAAAATAGATACCGCTTTCTAAATTTGCCATATCTATTTCTGTAATGTTACCGGTTGCAGCTTCTTCTGCAATTACTTGCCCCAAGATACTGTAAATTTTGTAACGGTCTAATTTATAAAGGGAGGCTACCGTTACTTTATTGCTTACAGGGTTAGGGTAAAAAGAAATATTTTTTCGAAATTTTTCTTCCAGGGAAGCCGTTTGTTCTACTGTTATGGTTCCGACCATACCTGAATGCACCTCACATTTATAATCATTTACACCCGTTTCCGTAAATGTGTAAGAAAACTGCGAGCCACTTCCCGTAAGTATACCACTGTCAAAATCTTCTTGACTGCCAGATTCGCTTGTCACCGAATGGGGAACTTCATCTGTCCAAGTCCATCTTACGGTATCACCCATTTCTATTGAAATACTTACGTTTGCACTAGGTACGCCAACAAACCAGTCTAGGTCAAAAGTGGTTTGTGCAGTTGCCATCGAGGCGGTTAGCACTGTTAATAATAAAAGTTTAATTTTTTTCATAATAAATGTTTTATGGTTAATAAATAATTGATGTTATTAATTTTAAATATTTTCAAATTTCAGCTGTATGCTTCATAAACAATTTCTCAAAAAACACGGCTTATATTAAATCCGAAAAAGAAGTCTCCATCACTCCAATCGCCTTGGCCTTGTATAATATATCCTTCTTCAAACATAGCTTGGGCATTCGTAAAGTGCATTTGGAACACGTGCCCACCTGTTTCTATATCTACGCCCACTGACAATGGGTTTCTAAAATTGGAATTTTCGTTTCTGTTTAAATGGAGCCCGTAATCTGCATTAATGCTTACGCGGGTCGATATTTTATAGCGTCCGCCCAGGCCCAACGCAAATTGGTTATGGTCTTCGTCGTAATTTAAAGTGGTTCCATCTGCCAAAACCTTACGACTGCGGGTTGCCAAGTTTTCATGGATAAAAGTTGGGGCCAGTAAAAATGAAAACGATTCATTGAATTTTCGCGACACTAAAAGCTGTGAAGTATAGGTAAGCCTGTCAGAAAATTCCAAATTTGCATACTGATCCTTTTCCAATGAACTATTGATTGTTGCCAGATTATAGCCCACGAGCGTTACGGGAAACCCATCCCTTTCCTGGGTTATTAATTGGTACTTGGCGTGAATTCCGTATTTTTTTTGAAAAGAGCTTCGGGCAATTCCTATATTAAGCCAATCGGTAAATCCATAAATAAACTTTAACTGGGTTACTGCATTGTCCAGGCCGAAGAAATCGTCAAAACCATTTTTTACCGATCCAAAACGGTGCGCCACCACAAAATAGAAATCATTTTTACTGGCAAGTTTGGTAGATTCAAAATTTACCACTTTCAGACCCTTAAAAGCGGCAATTACCGTTTTGTCAATTTCTGCTTCGTTTTCCAGATTGTTCAGTAAATCTTCCTGTGAAAAAAGACTCAGCGGAAGAAGGAACAGTAAAAAAATAATTTTTTTCATCATTAAAGCTATTTTATCATGCTGCATTGATCCAGTTTTACGATTTCAAAAAGCTCGTCATACCCAATACATCTGCCTTTGATTGCTACTTTGTTATTTGCTCTCAGTTCCGGGATTTCCTCAGGGAAACTTGCATATACACTTTCGTTAAGAGTAACTGCGCCTTCTTCTATAGCGGTTATAGTTCCGGTTACGGTTATGGTTTTGTTGAGCAAACTAGCACCATCATCTGTTTTAAATCGTTCCAACAAATAAGGCGCTGTAATTTCCAGTTGTGAGGTTTCCGATTGAATGTCCCGATGGTCTTGGTACATATAGTTATAAACCATAAAGCCACCGATTACAACCAACAATATCAAAATCAGGAATAATCTTTTCTTTTTCATTTGTTTTCTTATTATTGCTTCTGAAGTATAAATACTGTGGAAACGTTTACCTCATCGGCAATCTTTTTGCTTACGATGGATGGAATTTTAATGTTGAATTCTTCTGGTTTTAGTACAAATTGGGCAGTAACCCATACATCTTCTCCTTTTTTTGAAATCACCGCGGGCACTTCCATGGTCTTGTCAGTACCGTGAAGGTTGAAAGTTCCGTTTATAACATATTCTTTCTCTCCCGATAATTCGGAATAGTCAAAATCTTGTATCTTACCTTTAAAGGTAGCTTTGGGATATTTGGAGGATTCTATATAATTTTCATTAAAATGTTCTTCCATTAATGCCACTTTAAAACGAAATCCTTTCATTAGAGCAAGTGCGGCAAAATTTCCAGTGCCAGTTTCCAAAACTGCGCTTACATTGTTGTTTTCAGCCTTAACTTCCTCAAAAGAAGGAACGGAGGCCTCAAAGTTTATTTCTCCGGTTTTGGTCGCAAATTTTTCTTGGCCAAATGCAGTTACCACAAAGGCGAAACAAAAAATCAATAAAACGATTATGGTTTTCATATGTAGAATTATTTTATAAAATCTAGTTTTCCAGCAGTCCATCTTGGTTCCACTGTATTATTAAGTCTATTTGTTGTTGGGGCAATCGTGGCCCGCCCAAGGGCATTAACCCTTGCTCGCCTTCGTTTCTGCTTATTCGGTCTATTAGGCCTCTGGTTTCAACAGCATTTTTTATTTCCGAATAATTGGTCAAAGGCATAGGCGCGCCATTTTGGGGCGGATTTCTGTGGCAGGCAGTACATACATTTTCAAAGACAAAGGCCACTTCTTGAAAGGTTACAACCTCTATGGGATCTTGTTCGTCAATCGCTACAATATCGTCATAAGTGCTGGTGGTGCAGCTTACCAACAAGGCAGAAAAAAAGAGGAAGCAGTATTGTTTCATAAAGTGTTTGTGTTTTTTCCTATATAGTATTAGAACATTTAAATAAGAGAAAACCCTACTTAGTGAAGTAATTTTTTTGAAATGAACCCTTGTTCCCAAAATGTATCCAAACAAAAAAGCCACGGAAAACCGTGGCTCATTCGCGGGGAAATTAAACAAACAACTATATTTTTTCAAAGGTGAGGAAATCGGTGCCGCCATTGCCACCGCTCACATCTGTTAATTGAATTTTTGAATTGGTTACCGAGATTATGTCCCAATCATCTGACAGTTCTTCGAAGTCTGGTGGCGAAGCAAAGAAAATATTGAAGTCGGTATCGCTGGAGCCGCCATCGTCATCATTGGAATTGCTATCTGTTACTGACCAAGTTCCTGTAATTGTAGTACTTCCGTTTATCGCTACCAGTGAGCCGTTTTCATTAAAAGTAAACGTATAACCGGTAAAATGGTTTGTTTCATTTTGATCAGAATCTAAGTAATACGTTATTTTCCATGAGCCGCTTTGGGCGGTGTTTTGGGTTTGCTGTATTGTAGTATTCTGCGGCTCATTGTTATCATCGTCCTTATCACAAGACATGGCAAGACCGGTGTAGATAAATATAATAAGCATTCCTTTTAGTGTCAATTTCATAGTTTTAGAATTGTTTTAGATTAGTATTTGTACAAAATAATGTTATTGAGTTCTTTAATTCTTTTTAAATATCAAAGTGTCTTCAATTTCCCCTTGACTGTTTCGGGTTATAAAAGTTACCGATGTGGTCGTATATTGTAATGCTTTGTATTCATCATCGTCAGCGCCATTTATTGGGCTGTCCATATCAAATTCAAAATTGAGTTCTGTTCCAGTTACCGTGATTATCCAGATACCGTACACATATTCCGATCCGTTGGAGGCAAAAACGGTTTCATTGTTGTAAAAATTGAAATCATAGCCATTAAAATCGGAAGTCTCATCCCCGCCATCGTCCAGAAACTTTTCAACGTACCAAGTGCCAGAGACCAAAATATCCCGCAGTTCCTGTGGGTCGGGGCCGCCACCGCCACCGCCGTTTGGCTCGCGGCCAAAGGTGAGGTAGTCTGTCCCGCCACCGCCGCCACTTACATCAGAGAGACGAATAATAGTCTGTGTAGCTTCCAGCACTTTCCAATCATCGTTTAATGCTGCAAAATCACCATTTGTACTTGTCTCAAAATTCATTATGAAGTCCAGATTGCCGCTATTTACTTCGGCGGTCCAAAAACCGTTAATTGTGTTTCCGTTGCTTACCGCTGTGGCTGAGCCATTTCCGAAGAATGTAAATTCGTATGCATCAAAATTTGAAGTATGGTCCGTGCCGTTTTCTTCCAGTAAGTTTACATACCAGTTTCCCGTAATCAGGTTTTCAATAAAAAGGTTCAACTCGGTGTTGTTGCCGCCCGTATTTGGATTTCGGCTAAAGGTCAAAAAGTCTGTACTGCCATCACCGCTTATGTGTTTTAGGGTAATAATTTCGGCGGTTGCCTCTAGTATTTCCCAGTCTTCATCAAGTTCATCCAGTGGGTCAGTTGTTCCGAAGAAAAGGTCAATTTTAAAATCATCAACAAGGGCCCACGTTCCAGCTGTAATTACACCTGCTTTTACCGTTTGTGCCGTTCCGTCCAGAGCGAAGGTAAATTCATAACCGGCATAATTGTCGGTTTCGTCATAATCATCAAAAAAATACGCTACGTACCAAACCCCCGTGGTAAGATCTTCCTCAAACTGCGAAATATCTATAGGGTCTCCACCGCCATTGGCCACACAGTCCGTAATTAAAGTTTGCAATGCCGTATGGCTGCTCACTTCTGTTGTGGAACCATCTTCGAGCACCACCGAAATTGGGAAATCTAAACTTATAAAATCGTCTGGTCCCAAATTTTGCAGAAAGCTGTAGAGTTCAATATCGTTATTAATTGTAACGGTACCCGTTTGCTGTTGGTCTGCGTTATAGGTGAAAAAAGAAATAGGATATACAATATCCAAACAGCCTATTTCCACTTCATTGGCGCCACAGGAAGCCGCGAGGGCATCCAGCTCTACTTGGCTATTTACGGTAACTTGCGTGAAATCAAACAGTTCCAAAGTAATAGGAAAGTTTATTTGTAACGTATCGGTATCATTGGGGAACTGGTTAAATATTTGTAAAATCAATAAAACATCCTCTGGAGTATTGACGGTTACCTGTTGCCCATTTGCAACTACCGTTATCGGGAGCACCACCGAAGCGCAGCCGTTGCCATCAATTATATCATCATAGGTTCCAGGATTTTGGGAAGTGCGCAACAGCAAGGTTGTGAGTGGCGAACTGGCGGTTATAGTTTCCTCTTGGGTTTCATCAATATGCTCTTCCTCCTCTTTTTGGCAAGATAAGAGCGATAAGCCCAAAAAGAGCACCGCGAAAAATTTGAAAAAAAGCATTTTATTCACATTCCGAAAGTTAACGTGTTATACCATAATAACAAATAAAGAAAAAACTACCCTACCCTACAAGTGGAAATATTTTTAAATATATTTGACCACCGTCAATCTCATGTATGAAAGAACCTGAAAACGTTTGTAACGAGAGTATATTCAATCGTCTTTACGAAGCCCACGGCAAACCGGTCTGGCGCTTCATCTATTATAAATGTGGCGATGGAGCGCAGGCGGACGACCTGGTGCAGGAAGCCTTTATAAAACTGTGGCAAAATTGCGCAAAGGTAACCCAGGAAAAGGCAAAGTCTTTTTTATACACCGTTTGCAACAATGCGTTTTTAAATGAAGTGGCGCACAAAAAAGTTGTTTTGAAATACGCCAAAACAAAGCCCACAAAAACAAATTTTCAGTCTCCGGAGTTTATAATGGAGGAAGCGCAATTTCACGAAAAGCTCAAGAGTTCAATTGAAAATCTTACCGAAGCGCAACGCACCGCCTTTCTTTTAAACCGTATTGAAGGAAAAAAATATGCTGAAATTGCCGAAATTTTAAATATATCGGTTAAAGCCGTGGAAAAGCGAATGAGCAAGGCTTTGGCAACGCTTCGGGATGAAATTGGAAATATATAATATATTTTAAGGTAGGGTAACGCCCGTTATGGCTGTTATACCTTTGAACATAATGAAAATGGAAAAAGACCAATTATTGCACAAATGGCTCAACAATGAAGCTACTGCAGAAGAGCTGGAACAGTTAAAGGCAGATCCAAAATACGCTTCCTATCTTCAGATTGCCGATGCCAGTTCAGGTTTTGGGGTTTCTGAAATGAATAAGGAGGAAAACTTCGAAGCTATTTCAAAAAAGATAAAACCGGTTCGTCAATTACAAAAGCCGAATGTTTTTTCAGTGGTATGGAAAGTGGCTGCAGCATTCGTATTGCTGCTGGCGGGGTATTATTTTACTACCACTTTGGACACTTCCATCACAACCGATATTGCACAAACTGAAACATTTTTGCTGCCCGATGATTCTGAAGTTATGATTAATGCAGACTCCCAGATTACTTATAACAAAAGGGATTGGGAAAAAACAAGAATGCTTTCCTTGGAAGGGGAAGCCTATTTTAAAGTAACAAAAGGAAATAAATTTAGTGTAAATACTCCTGAAGGAACCGTAACCGTGTTGGGCACACAGTTCAACGTTTCCGCACGGGATGGGTTTTTTACGGTTGCCTGTTATGAAGGTTTGGTAAGCGTGGCCTTCAACGAAACATTTATAAAATTGGCGGCCGGTGAAAAAGTGGAAGTGGAAAACGGAAAACTAGTAAGTAGTGGTACTACCGAAAATCCTTCGCCAGTATGGATCAACAGGGAAAGCAGTTTTGAAAATGCGCCCCTGCAAAGGGTGATAAAAGAACTGGAAAGGCAATATCCCGTAAAAGTTTCCGTAGAAAATATTGATACCGCCAAAAGATATACCGGCACCTTTACCCACAAAAACCTTGAACTCGCACTAAAGTCAATATGTGAACCCCTGCAGCTGAATTATAAAATAAATAAAAACGGAGCAGTAACCATTGATGCCAAAAATATCAAGTAGCTACCAAATCTTGGTTTTCCTTTTGGTGTTCTGTGTCTTTGGAACAAAAACCACGGCGCAGGAAACTGAAAAGACTAGCCTTGTGGCCTATTTGGAAACTTTGGAAAAGCAATATAATATCCGCTTTTCCTATGTTGGGAAAGAAGTTGAGGGCATTACCCTAAAACCGATTTCCCAACAGGATACACCTATTGAAAACGTACTATCCTACCTTCGGGAGAATACGCCCTTTCTTTACAACCGTATCAACGAACGTTATATAACAATTACTTCCAAGGAAAATGAAGGCAACCTTTGCGGAAGGATAATCGACTTTGAGACCCAATTGCCGCTTGAAGGAGCAACTATTATTTCAGAGAATAATACTTTCAAAACAGTCTCAAACGCTGAAGGTTTTTTTTATGTCCCAAAACCAAACAAAACAACAAATTTTACAGTTACCTATGTGGGGTATGCCCCAATCAAAAAAAGCACCTTAGATTTAGCTGCAGACTGTGCCGCTTTGCTTCTTATTCCTTCAGTTTCGGAGCTTGAGCCTGTTATGGTGCAAAACATTTTTACCAAAGGAATAGATAAAAACTTAGACGGATCCATTTTGCTTTCCACCCAGCATTTCGGTCTGTTACCAGGACAAGTGGAGAATGATGTGCTGCAGATTGCGCAGGCGCTCCCGGGTGTTGAGAGTGTTGATGAAACTATTTCCAACATCAACATCCGCGGTGGCACGCACGATGAAAACCTGATGCTTTGGGATGATATTAAAATGTATCAAAGTGGGCACTTCTTTGGCCTAATTTCCGCTTTTAATCCTGATCTTACAAAAAAAGTGACCCTCTATAAAAATGGAACCAACATCCGTTATGGCGAGGGGGTCTCGGGCGTGCTGGATATGCGTTCGAAAAATTCCCTTTCCGCAAAAACCGAAGCGGGACTAGGCTTCAATCTTATAAACGGAAACGGGTTTTTGGAACTTCCCATATCTACAAAAACAAGCATACAGCTAGCTGCGCGAAAATCCATTAACCACCTTTGGGAATCGCCCGTTTATAAAAACTATACCAAACGGATTTTTCAGGATAGCGAAATTACCAATTTTGAAAATAGTCAAAACAATATTGCAATAAATACCGAAGAGGATTTCAGTTTTTACGATGTAGGCACCAAATTGCTCTGGGAGGTTTCAGAGAAAGACATGCTACACATCAACTTTTTGACCATAGATAATTCCTTGGATTTCACCGAAACCTTGGAAACCACTTTCCTGTCTAAAACAAGTAAATTGGAACAGCGCAGCCTGCTAGGTGGTATTTCTTGGGATCGTTCCTGGAATGATAAATTTGAAACCAGTGCTTTAGTATACGGAACCTATTATTTGCTGGACGCTATCAATAAAGATATTTTTACCACCCAGGAACAAAAGCAACAAAACGAAGTGCTGGAAACGGGCGTGAAGCTGGACGCTGCTCTCAAACTTTCGGAAAAGCTAAAACTACAAACTGGCTATCAGTTTTCAGAAATAGGTATTGCAAACACCCAGGATGTAAATTTGCCCCGCTTTCGCGATTATGAAAAGGATGTACTGCGAACCCACGTGGTTTTTGCGGGATTGAATTATCTTTCCGGCAACCAAAAAACTTATCTCTCAGCTGGTTTACGTGGGAATTATTTTGTCAAATTTGAAGGGTTTCGCTTTGAGCCCAGAATGAATTTTCATCAAAAATTGGGGAACGGCTTTGCGGTTGAGGTTTTGGGCGAGTTCAAGAGTCAAAGCACAACCCAACGTATTGATTTTGAAAGTGATTTTTTGGGCCTCGAAAAACGTCGATGGGTCTTGGCCGATGGACAGCAAACTCCCGTTATTCAAAGCAAGCAAGCCTCTGCAGGGGTGGTTTATAACAAACGCGGTCTGTTTATAAACACCGAAGTTTTTTACAAAATTGTTGAAGACATAAATATTGCTAATCAAGGTTTTCAGAACCAATTTCAATTTTCAAAAGCATTAGGGGAGTATACGGTAAAAGGGGCGGAGTTCGTAGTCAACCAAAAAACAAAATCGCTCAGCCTTTGGGCCAGCTATATTTACAGTAAGAATGATTATGAGTTTAAAAGCTTAATGCCTTCTTCGTTTCCCAATAATTTGGATATTCAGCATGCTGCAAACGTGGCAGGCAGCTATTCGTGGCATGCCTTCAAGCTTGCTTTGGGAGTGAATTGGCACAGCGGAAGACCTTATACCGTTCCATTAAAAAATGCAGAAACTTCTGTAGAAGGGGGCGTTACAACCATTCAGTACGACCTGCCCAATAATGAAAGATTGCCGGATTATTTTAGAACTGACTTCTCGGCGGAATACCTTTGGAAACTATCATCTTCCATTGATGCCAAGCTAAACTTTGCGCTATTAAATCTTTTGAATACCCAGAACGTTTTAAACGTCCGCTACACTTTGATAGCCGATGAAAACAACCAAGCTTTAGTAAATAAGGTTGAGGAAATTTCCTTGGGTATTACACCCAACTTTTCGTTTCAGCTTTTCTTTTAATAGCGCTGTAATTATTCCATGAATTCGTCAATCGTCCCTCTTCGGACCTAATCCTTTATTTTTTTCCCTGTATATAACTGATTATTAACAATACCAAAATCAAGACAACGGTGGCAACAAATAAATTTCCTACACCCATAATAAAAACGGTTTTAAAGATTTGTAAAAGTAAAGATAAAACAATAGATGGAATCTAAGGTATTGCAGTTTTAAAATAGAGATTTGTAAACCCTATCTCGTGGTATGTCGCTGCTTCCTCTTACATTCCGAATGGATAGCATCCTAAACAACTGAATAACACAAAAGTGACACTATTGCCAAAAGCAGGGAAAGACCTGTGATAAATAGAATGCTATATTTTATAGGTTTAACAGAAGATAGGCTAAAGCTGGCTCTTTTTCTCCTTAGCATATATAGGTACTATGGTTGGGTAGGTTAGTGGATTCAATAAGGGGGGGAAACAAAAATAAAAGTGTTCAATAGATATAAATATCCTAAAAAGTTCTTTTTTTAATCCATATGCACCATTTCGTCATTATTACTCGAGCTTTTAAATAGGAAGCTTTTAATGGAAGATGTAAAAAACGGCAGTCAGAAAAGAAAAGACCACCAGTAGCAGCTGGTTTTATGGCTAAAGTATGCTTTCCTTTTTCATAAGTGGAAAAAGCGGATGGGACGTATTGTAATTACCATCAGTATTCGTGCAGATTTGTACAATAATATACTAAACCTTTCAAACAGCATAGCAGTACACAGAAAGAGGTGATGCAATAGCACATAACTGTTAAAGTATCGTGAAGTACTATTTCTTTCGAAACTTTCATTTTAACTTTAATGAAAAAGGACAATATGAGATCAATTTGGAATGGTTCAATAAGTTTTGGTTTGGTGTCAATTCCCATAAAAATGTACAGTGCTTCCGAAGACAGAAAACTTGATCTGGATATGCTGGATGTACACGACAATGCCCGAATACGGTATAAACGCATCAACGAGGAAACAGGAAAAGAAGTAGCATGGAAGGACATCGTGAAAGGCTTTAAAAAGGATGATGCTTATATTGTGCTGGAGAAAGAAGATTTTGAAAAGGCAAATATGAAAAAGAGCAAAACAATAGATATAGAAGAATTTGTAGAGGAAGCCCAAGTTTCCGATCTTCTTTTTAAAAAGCCTTATTTTTTGGAACCACAAAAGGAAGGTGGAAAAAGCTATAACCTTTTACGCGATGCCCTTAAAAAAACAAAGAAACTGGGCGTTGCTACTTTCGTTATGCGCCAAAAGGAAAACTTAAGTCTTATAGGAGTCTATAAAAATGCCCTGGTAGTTCACGTTATCCGCTTTGCCGATGAAATCAGGGACCCCGAGGATTTGAAATTACCCACTGCCAAAGTTTCTAAAAAAGAAGTGGATATGGCGCTTTCACTTATTGAAAATTACACTACCGACTTTAAACTTGAAAAATATAAAGATGTTTACAACAAACAGTTGATGAAAATAATCAAAAACAAAGCATCTGGAAAGAAATCACGTACTAAGAAAGTAGATACCACCCCCACCGCCGCCAACGATCTTATGGCAAAACTTAAGGCCAGCCTTGAAAAGAAAAAAAGTAAAGCTTCCTAATTGTGGCACTGCAGGATTACATAAAAAAACGAAAATTCAACAAAACACCAGAACCAGAAGGCGAACTGGATGATAATAATGCTTATCGCTTTGTGATCCAAAGGCACAAGGCTAGCCATTTGCATTACGATCTACGTCTTGAAATGGAAGGCGTACTAAAAAGTTGGGCAGTACCAAAAGGTCCTTCCATGAATCCCTCAGATAAACGATTGGCCATTATGACCGAAGATCATCCTGTAAAATACCTCACGTTCCACGGCGTAATTCCAAAAGGAAATTATGGCGCTGGGGTGATGGACATTTGGGACGAGGGTACCTATCAAGTTCTGGAGGATGAAGATCCAGTTAAACAATTAAAAAATGGCGACCTTAAAATTGAATTCTACGGAAAAAAAATAAAAGGAGCTTTCGCTCTAGTGAAAATGAAAAGGGATACTGAAAAGAACCAATGGTTACTGATCAAAAAAAAGGATGCCTTTTCAACAGATCTACATTATGATGCCGAGATTTTCGCATCAAAAAAAAAAGTAGCTAAACCCGGAAAATTAAAACCTCTAAATCCCAAAACCTATATTGAACCAATGCTGGCCAGCACGGGAAAAAAAATATTTAAGGACCCCGATTGGGTTTTTGAGTTGAAATGGGACGGCTACCGTGTGTTGGCCAATATTCAGGATGGCGAGGTGGAGCTATATTCCCGCAATGGCATTTCCTACAATAAAAAATTTGCTTCCATTAAAAAGGAATTGGAAAATGTGTCTAACGATTGTATCCTCGATGGGGAAGTGGTACTTGTAAATAAAAAAGGAAACTCCGATTTTCAAAAACTTCAAAATTACGATGCGGGCACTTCTGGAGATCAATTGAAATATTATGTGTTCGACTTGCTCCACCTAAACGGCCACGATACTTTGGGGCTTAGTCTGCTGGAACGCAAAAGCCTCTTGCCAGAAATATTGAAGGACTTAGATAACGTAGTTTATTGTGACCATATCAAGGCAATGGGCCCCACACTCTACAAACGCGCAATAGATGCAGGGATGGAAGGGGTAATTGCGAAAAAAGCCGATTCAACTTATACTCCTGGCTACCGAACTTCAAATTGGCTAAAAATTAAAAGTACCAATACCGAAGAAGCTATTATTTGTGGCTATACCGATTCTGTTACTGGCGGAGCTCTTTTTGGTTCGCTTATTTTGGGAATGTTCCATGGGAAGAAACTTATCTATGTGGGCAATTGCGGTACCGGCTATTCCAATGCGGAACAAAAAGAAATATTAGAGAAGCTTAAGGCCATTGAAACGGATACCAATCCTTTTGAAAAAAAAATTACCTTAAAGGGAAGAAACCCCCACTGGGTAACGCCACAATTAATCTGTGAGGTGAAATTCTCCGAATGGACAAAAAACGGAATAATGCGGCACCCTGTATATAAAGGGTTGCGGAAGGATAAGGATTTGGAGGAAATAAGGCCACAGTCAAAAAAGACTTCCACAAGTACTCCTGCCAGCGCTTCCTCACTGGAGATAGATGGTATATCTGTGCCTGTTACGAATCTAGAAAAAGTGTATTGGCCCGCATCAGGATATACCAAATATGATTTGATTGACTATTATTTAAATATTTCTGAAACCATTTTGCCATATTTAAAGGATCGTCCACAAAACCTTCACCGTCATCCTAACGGTATTCAAAAAAAAGGTTTTTACCAAAAAGACAACGAGTCATTGCCCGACTGGGTGGAATCAATTAAAATTTATTCCGAATCTTCCAAAAAAGAAATTGACTATCTGCTTTGCCAAAATGAGGCCACTTTACTTTATATGGCAAATCTAGGCTGCATCGAAATCAATCCGTGGAATTCCACAATTAATAATTTAGAGAAACCCACCTACACGGTAATAGACATTGATCCTTCTGATAAAAATAATTTTGAACAGGTAATAGAAGTTGCATTAGCAGCTAAAGAAGTATTGGATTTGGCAAAAATTAAGGGGTTGTGCAAAACTTCTGGATCCAGTGGCATGCATATCTATATTCCATTGGGAGAAAAATATAATTATGAGCAGGCGCGTGACTTTACCAAATTATTGTGCTATTACATCCACGAAAAATTACCAAAACTCACCAGTATGGAGCGTGTGGTAAAGCTTAGAAAAAATAAAATATATCTAGATTTTTTACAAAACAGACGGGGTCAAACCTTGGCAGCTCCCTATTGTGTACGACCAAAGCCCGGGGGTACTGTTTCCGCACCCCTATTGTGGAAGGAGGTAAAACCAGGTTTGGATCTTTCCAGTTTTACTCTTAAGAATATGCCGCAACGAATCTCCCAAAAGGGTGATTTATTTAAAGCTGTATTAGAAAAGGGAATTGATATGAAAAAGACGATTGAAATTTTAAATTCTCATGAGGGTTGAGGCAAAAGTTTTTTGCAATAGAATAGTGAAGTTGCTCTGTCTGAATACCTTTATTAGTCGTTCGGTTATATATAGCACACGGTACTTTAATTTATAATAATTTCATACTGAATCGGCTTAAATGTGCCCCCATTGCTATCTTCGGCCGAGCAGGCTGTAAGGCCAACTATTAAATCCATTTGGGCCTCAAAGAGTACAAAATCATTTGGCTGGCTCATAGGGGGCAAGACCGAGAGCTTGCCATTACTGTCAAACTGTACATTCATAAAAATATTAAAGGCTGTGGGAATGTCATCGGGAAAAATATTGAACGGTTTCAAATTTGTATAAAGGTTTTCAAAACAGCTGGGGTGGTATTCAGGATTATCATACATTATCTGAAAAGTTTCGGGACTGCAGGGCGCCAATAAAAAATCATTTCTGCCATTGGTGTCCTCCAGTATCTTCACCATCTTACGGCTACGGTTGCTCCATAGATGGTTTCCGGTACTAATAAGTATGCTTTCCTCAAAATCTAAGGTTTTACCAGATGATATCTTTTCACGTATATCGTGTTCATTAAAAAGTACCATATCGCTTACCTGCATTCCCTGCGGATCTATAACACGTAATCTTTCACCTTTTTTTAATGTAAACGCAGCCCCTGTTTGGGGGGCAATCTCCTCTATCATATTTTCCTTATTTTTTGATGTGATCTTTATGGTTCTTTTTATAAATCTTCTTGTTGTAATAGCCCAACACCAAATTTACAATAACTATTATAAGCGTACTTGCTGCCAGTTCTATATACATACTCAAGGCTGCCAAACACCCCAGCGCCGCACTGCACCAAATAGCGGCCGCGGTTGCCAGGCCAGATATTTCTCTTTTGCGTTTTACTATAACGCCTGCGCCCAAAAAACCCACGCCTACAATAATTTGACCTGTAATTCGGGTTAAATCTACATTAGGCAAATCAATATATTGAAATGAGATTCCAATAAATATAGCGGCTCCCACAGCTACCAATGCGTTGGTCTTAAGTCCTGCATTCTTATTTTTCATCTGGCGTTCTATCCCTACACAGATTCCAGCTATCATTGCAATTACGGTATTTAATATAAATTCAAAGCTACTTATGGGCTCCATACTACGGGGTTGGTTGAATTATTTATGGTGAAAGGGGCACTTCCAGGTTTGCCCTACCTGTCGGCCACTGTATTGGCGTGCTTCACTTTCCTCCCCAAAATCCTGCAATACTGGGTTAATGCTTCCTTGCAGAGCAGCATCACGCTCCCTTATCTTATCGCGCACTTTATAGTAAACGCCCATCTCGCGTAACTTTTCAAATTGGGAATGTAGATTGAATACTAAGGTAGGGTAAGGGGAGCGGCGTGCCATGCGCGATGCTAGGGGATGAAGGCCTACTACATAAAAAGCTTTTCCTCCCAGACTGAAACTAAAGTTTGGATTATTGGGATCTTCACTTACCGTCGGGTCCCATGGCTTTATATCTATTTCATGCAAAAACTGTAATTGACGCCATAAAAGATTTTCAAATTCTATCTCACTTACTACCTCCGCCTCTGGAAATACGGCAATAAATGACTCAAAATCCTTACTCTCAAAATCGTAATGGGCTATATAGTTTTTTAGGTCGGCCATTAAGGCGATCGCAGTTTTTTTGCTCCCCAAACTCTCATAAACGTTTAATTGGTACTTTTCCATTTGGAAAACCGTATTGGCCATAATGCAGGGATGATTTTCTTCTAAAATGAAGTTTTTAAAATCACGGGATATAGCATCGTTTCCTTGTGATTGTATTGATGGTTTCATAGCTTTTTTTATGAAAATTATTAAATTGAGCCTATAAAACCCATTGTTTTAATATTTCCTTAGCGGCTATTTAAAGCTATTTTAACAGGTTTAATCCATCCGAAAGCAATTGTGTTAATCTTTTGATTTATAAAGCAACATAAGCAGTAACATAGATGAGTTCAGCAAAAATGAAATTCCATTGGTGAGGATGATGGGGTAGTCATTTTTAATAATGCCATATATCACCCACAGGCCTACCCCGCCCAAGAGCAATACAAACATAAAGGGCGAAATATCCATCACTTTCTTGGTCATCCAGGATTTTACAAGCTGGGGCAATACGGCCACTGTAGTAAGTATTCCGGCAATAAACCCTAAAATTTGCTCTTCCATATTTATCGGTCCACATCCGTTAAGAGCCAGGCCTTAAGGTGCTGGTTCATATCTTCACTATGCAATACGGTAATATCACCCGTTGTTTCAAAAACCACCGCCTCTATTTCTGAATAATCAGTTACATTGGCTTCCCGTAATTTAGCGCGCAAATCTCCCTCGGTTACCCTGGCTTTTCTTAGATTATCATGAAATATATCCTTATGTTCCATTAACAATAAGGGAGTATTGTCTATAGCATTTTGAAACGGCTTATAACGCCTAAAGAATGCTGCCGATAGTTGAAAGAAATAAATAGCCAGTAGCCCTAGCGCTCCCTCAGCCAAAGACACGGTACTGGACAAAACCGTAGTGGCAATTAGCGACCCCACTGCCACGGTCATGGCAAAATCAAAACTGGACATTTTACTGAAGCTCCGTTTTCCGAAAATGCGCGTAAAGGCAATCACTAATATATATATCCCTAAACAGCTTATTACTATCCGCCCGGCACTGGACCATGTAAGGTCTAATATTTTTTCCATAATAGTTGTTGTTTGATTCGACTAGTTAAAAAAAAAGTCCGTATTAAACGGACTTTTATATGTACATTCAAATAAGGTTATTTGGCCTTATCGTTTAATCGTTTTTCCGCAAGATCATTCAGTTTTTTGTCGGCATTATACTCTTCGTCCAATGTCTTCTGAAGTTTCTTTGCAATAGCGTCATGGCCCAACTCCTTGGCATAGCGCACTGCCGTGCCGTAGCCCGAAATCTCATAGTGCTCCACTCGTTGCGCCTCGGCTATCATTCCCGCATTCTTTACATCATCGTCCTTCACCTCATCGAGAAAATCCTCGGCTTCCTTTATCAATCCCTTCATTGCCTTACAGGTCTCTCCGCTCGGATCAATGTCCAGATTATCACAAATTTCCTTTAGGCGTTGCTTGTGCTCCTTGGTTTCTTCCAAATGGTCCTCAAAAGCTTTTTTGAGTTTCGCGTCCTTCGAATTCTTTACCATTTTAGGTAATGCCTTTGTCAATTGATCTTCAGCACTGTAAAGATCCTTTAATTGATGTTCAAATAATTCTTTTAAGTCTTTCATAGTAATAAGTTTTTTTGTTTTGAACTAAAATTAAAAATCATCCCCCACACAAAAAACTACTTTACCAATGTTTTAACGCTCCTGTTTTAAAATCGACACATTTTTAACGAAAAGTGTTAGTGATAAGCTAACCAGTGGCTTGGCAAAGGGGCGTACATGGGTAATTTCAATAATAACCATGACGCTATTCAGCATTATTGTCAATTGGTTCAGCAAGTATGAAGTGGGGGTTTTATATTTTATTACAATAGCTTGTGTATAACAATCCGCAATTCCCCAAGTATCCAATATATAGTGGGTGGGTAATCCACTTTTGTTTTGGACTGGCGTTTATGTGTATACTTGAATGGCTTTGGAAAATAACCCCTTATAATTTTTAGCATAACTGCTTTTTGAATATATAATTCATTTGAATAATAAAAAATGATACCCTTATGTGCTATCATAAAATTAACGGCTCCAAAGGAAGCAATTCAAAAAGAATTTGAGGCCGAATTTGATGGGCGAGAATTTTTTTTCAACAGAGACCATAAAGGGTTTTGCATTTTCAAAGCATCGCGTGATCTTAGATTAAGCCAGGGGGCATAAAAGCAAGTCGAGTTAGGGGTCATTCCTGTTTGCACAAAGATGACAGCATAAAGACAATCCTGTTTATTATAAAAAAAGCGTCTGAATTACTTGTATTCAAACGCCTTACCTATAGGATTGTAGAATATTATTCTTTGAAGTTAACCATCCAATTAATTCCGTATTTGTCGGTACATCTGCCGTAATGTGCCCCCCACGAGGTTTTTTGAAAAGAGGTGTGTACTTTTCCCCCTTTTGATAATTCGGCAAATGCAAACTTTGCGCCCCCCTCATTATCCATATCCACACCTAAGTGCATATTAGTTCCATCGGTTAAGGGAGTGTCTGGGGCGGCATCGTATCCAAGTATTGTAAAATTTTTTCCTCTTAACTCCGCATGCTGCCATTGGGTTCTGTAATTTTCGGGGAGGTCAATAGCTTTGTTCTCATATGTCTCAATATTTACTATTTCACCTCCAAAAATTTCTTGATAATAGTTAAAGGCCTCTTGACATTGACCTCTGAATGATAAATAGGCTTCAATTCTCATAGCTGTTTTTTTGTTTGTTAATGGTTCAAATTATCTTCTAAAAAGGCGTGACAAAAGCCCCAATACTAATAGCACCAAGAAAATGTAAAAAATAATCTGGGCAATGTCCGCTGCACCTTCAGCTATTCCACCAAATCCAAAAATGGCAGCGATAATAGCAATTACTAGAAAAATAATAATCCATCGTATCATAATAATAAGTAGTTTTTTTGTTAGTATGGAACTAAGATACCTATGCAAAACAAGCTATAAAATTTTTTAAAGGTAGTTTAACGGCAGTTGTTAAATATTTTAAAACGCAAGGAGATAATCTTGGAAGGGGAATTTTTCTTGTTAATTAAACTCTAGTCGAAGTTGGCTAGTACGCGATAATTAGTGAGCTGCTTATAAAAGTGTTCGTGGTTTACCGAAAATCAAACACACAATTCAAGAGATGAAACAAACAAATTGCAAGAAGAGCATTAAAGAAGCATAGGTGCCGCTATAAATTGTCAATATTTTAAAACACACCCGAAGTAGATATAAGCCATTAAAAATAATTCCTACAAAAATTAACAAATAAAAGTAATTGATATTCAATTATTTACTAAATTTACCCTACAAGTTATCCAACTTTGGATAGTTATTACCGCTCTCCTCAATTTTAAGCAATACCTGTTATCAGGTACTACATTTCCCAATTGAATAATTTAAGGATTGTCCAACTTCAAAAATTGAGTAAAATGACTGCAAAAAAAATTATTAGAGTTGGGGCTTCTAAAAAAAAGACGCCCTTGACAAATGTTGCCACCTCTAAAAAAAGGATGGTAAAGAGCACGCCCAAAACAACTGTAAAAACCCCTGTACGTCCCACCATTGCTAAGCGGGGAAAAGTATCTGCCAGTACGATAAAAAAGGTAGGCACTGTGGCCCAAGTGAGGCACTTTAAGTTTGCGGAGGAGAAGCCTCTTCGGTTTGATCCCAAAAAAGTTAATGCTGAGGTTTTTAAAAGAGGTGCCAATGCCCCCAAAAACATTGAGTTTGCCATGGAACCCACCGAGGGAGGTGTGGTGCTTTTTCATCCAACCCCAGGATTTACGAGCAAAGAAAAGCAATTGGCGCAACTTTCCATCTGGGTTAAAATCTATAACAAAGGCACGGAAACGGTTGATCTTGACGAAGTAATTTTGGAATATAAAAAGGGCAATACTACCGTAAAAAAGGAGGTGTATCTGCCCACAGATAAACTTGTTATTGAGCCTGCCCATTCCGCCAATTGGCAGAATAGTCGTGAATATCATGAGAATGGCGATGTGGTTTTTCTGGAGGCTCCATTTCCGACTAGTGTAAAATTGAGCTTTAAATTTAAAAACTATAGTGGGGCGCTCTCAGTTACCAAAAGTCTAAAACCCTATGAGCACGCACTTGCACTTCCTTTTAGTAAAAATGATTTTGGCGATGAGGAATACATTTCCGGTTATTCCATGCACGGTGGCGGCAGCCAGGTGTTTGCATATGATCTGGTGGTGGATGCTTATGAGGATAAAGCTTGGCGAGGGGTGCTCCCTGGCAAGGACGGGAGTAAAAATGAAGACCATCGTATCTGGGGTAAGCCTATAAGGGCAATGGCAGATGGCACCGTGCTACATTTTGAAAACAACATTCCCAACAATTGGAAACCCGATGGGTCAGAGGCAGGAATGAAAAAGCAAAAAGATGAGCTTTGGGGTTCATTTGATTATGGTGGCTCCGGCAATCATTTCTACATACGTCACGGCAATGTGGTTGCTCTATATGCCCACATGCAGAAAGGTTCATTAACCAGTGGCTTACTAAAAAAGGGCGCAACCGTTAAAAAAGGTGCCATTCTGGGAAAAGCTGGCAATGCGGGCAACTCCACTGGCCCGCACCTACACATACATATAAAGGCATATAAAAACGATAGCGAACCGGACAGCGGTGCTTTTAGACCATTACTGTTCAACACGGGCTATGCAATAGGAAAGGATAATTATAAAACTCCGAAATCCAATATCAATTGGTCTAAGCTAAATACCCAAGGTATTCCAGGACAAAAAAGTAAGGCGTGTTTTGTAGCAATGGAACATCCCTATTGTGAATATCCAACCAATTGGGGTGAAGTGGCAAAACATGGAGTATCTCATGCTAATTATCAAACAGAGTTTGACAAGATTTGGACATGTGGCTATTATCCCGTATGGGTTGATGGTTTTGATGTAAACGGAAAAACCTATTTCAACGTTATTTTCCGCCCTTCAAAAAAAGTGGCCTGGGTAGCACGGCACGATATGGATGGCAAAAAATACCAAGCTGAATTTGACAAATGGAACGAAGAGGGATATAGGCTTATAAATATAAACTCCTATCTGTTAAAAGGCAAGTTGCGGTATGCAGCAGTATGGAAAAAAGATAATTCTGTAAAATGGATGGCCTATCATGGACAGCCACTTGCCTGGCATGAGGCTAATTTTGAAAAACATCATAAGGCAGGTTGGGTGCCGGTAAATGTTTCCTGTGTTTTCGTAGGCTCAAAAACATATGTTGCAGCCCTTTGGGAAAAGAAAAGCACTGGTGGTTTTTACTTACGGCCTGAAATGGATCTGCAAGCCTTTAAAAATTACTTTAAGGATTATTCCGAAAAGAAAAAGTTCAAACTCGTCTATTTGGACGCTTATGTAAAAGGAGGAAAACCACAATTGAGTGGAATATGGTATAAAAATGCACCCGACTATAATACGTGGTGGGAAAAACACCATCTCTCTAGCACACAATACCAAACTGAATATACCAATATGCTTTCCAAAGGCTATCTTACCCGTTGTGTTGTGGGTTACGAAGCTGATAATAAAGCAACTTATGAAGGTATTTGGTCTAAATAATCTCAAGAAAAGGACAGATAGCGCGCCTTGCTTTATCGATACCAAATAGCTTCTTCATAGGCTGTTATCTGTCCTTCTTATAATTAAAAGAAACCATCTGCCGTAGTTGCACCTTTTCAAAAGACGCTGGGACTTGTTAATCCCACTAATGGTTTCAAAAGTATATTATGCCCAAAATAGTAAACATACCACCCAGTATTTTCTTGGCGCCTTTTGTACGCAATTATACCCTTTTGGACTTTAATACTAATGAGGCAGGGCTAATTTGGCCATGTTATTCCGGTCCCGAAATGTGCCTACTTTTTTTTCAGGGTGCGTTTCCTAAAAATTTGGCAATTAACTACGCTCCATCCCTAGACCAAGTATTAACGCGTATTTGGTTAAAAGGGCTTTTTACCCAATTTAAAGAAAGTTGGAAATTTAAGGGGAAGTATTCCATTTTCAAAATACAGTTTACCCCTAATGGCTTTCATAGCCTGTTTGAACTGCCTTTAAAGGAATTCAAAGATAAAATTGTGGATGCCCAGGCTGTTTTTGGCAAGGAAATTTTACCGTATTGCGAACAGTTGCAGCAGGCACAGACCATACATGAAATGGCCGCACTTACCGATGAATTTTTAAAGAGTTATGTAATTCAAAGAAAATTAAGTAGTACCAAAAAAAGCGTAGCCCTGGTTTGCAATGCAATAGTGCAGTCTAATTGTGCAATATCGATAGAAGAGTATGCAGCAATGGCCAAGATGAGTATTCGCAATTTTGAACGAAATTTTATAAAACAGGTGGGAACAACCCCCAAGGTGTTTTGCCGTTTACTGCGCTTCCATCGTGCCATACAAACAAAACTCATAAACCCCAGTAAATGTTGGACCAGTATTGCACTGGATTGTGATTATTATGACCAGATGCACATGATTCGGGATTTCAAAAAAATTGCTGGCATCTCCCCGACAGGGCTTTTTGAAAATAAATATCCTTCTTCCCTTCGTATTAAAAATCTAAAACGATCTATCGCAATATAAGGTTCATTCCTAGATTTATTAAAATAAGCTGTCGCTTTTGTACTATTTCAATTAATATGGGAGTATTAACTTTATTGTTTCCTTGTATGGTATTTAAAAGCGATGAATTTTTCACTCCTCTGATTAAATCGATTTGCTTACATTTTAAAGTATATATCAAAAAACTTCCCTTTGAAATGATTGTAAGGTTTGTTGGTTACGTCAGCAAACATAATAGTTAATGGAGTATGCCCAAAATCCAAATGGAAACAGAGTAGGCACTAACCTATAAATATGTAATCATGGCAAAGAATCCTGACTACCCAAACAGAAACTTCAAGATCCATATCGATTTTGAACAACCCCCAGAAAGAGATTTCCCGCTTATCGGCTTTCTTTTTCATTGCCGGGGAATATTGCTCCAATGGCAATATGCGAAAGACAATGTTCTGGAATTTAACCTAGACAAATTGCCAGCGCATAGCCGTGAAATGAAAATAAACCCGGAACAGCTCAGGCTTTTTATTGCACCAGCTTCCGACAAAAAAATTACACACATTAAAACTACGCAAGAGTTGCAAAACTATAAGGCTTATGAACCCATAATGACATGGAACGCTAACCAAATTACTATTTTACCAATTCCTGAGGTATTGTCCCGTTTTTGGCTTAAATGCAAATGTCGCGTTAGTGGAAAGGTTTCAAAATGGTTCAACCTAGGGAACAGCTGGGTAGATCGACCTGTTTGTAGGGCACGTGTACATATTTGTGAAATAGACCCTATTTGGTATTGGATCTATAGAATACCGGATCATATAATCGCCAAGGTCCCAGATGCCATTTTAAAGCCCGTTTTTAAATTTCCGATTCCTATACCAGACCCAGCGCCTTTTCAGCGTATTGAGCGCTTTCCGATGATGGAAGGGTCAAACGAGGAGAATATTTTTAAAACGCAATCTTATACAGAACTGCGTAAGGAGACGCTTTCCAAATTACCCGAATTGGGTTCTGAAATTAGACAACAACTCGCTTCTGGCAACCTTAATAATATTCGGGAAACAATTGCAAAAAACTATACATTATTTCACCCGTGGTTTTGTTTTTGGCCTTGGTGGTGGCCCTATTTTTACCGTTGTAAGGAATTGGCTGTGGTTGAAACTAACGCGAGTGGCAGGTTTGAAAAGAGCATTTACTATAATTGCTTTGGCGATAAACCCGATATTTATATTTGGGTGGAATATATGATAAATGGGGTGTGGACTACAGTTTACAAACCACCTATTCCTTGCAATACGCACTGGAACTATGCTTGCGGCACCGATATAAACATCCACCTTACCCATAATATGGTTGCGGGTGATTGCTGTTGCGATTGCCATCTGCCGGGACAAAATGTGTGGTTGCGGTCTGTGGGCCATACTAGCGTTTCACATATAAAACAGACGCATCAACTGCTGCCACCACCTATGCAATCTGTGGTATATGACCGGGTTGGGCTAACCGATGCCGGCGCTGCAGGAGATAGTTTTTTGGTTACCACAGTCGATGATTATAAAAGACCGTTTGGAGGAAACCCTACATTTAGAATGGGCTTTGGTAGCGATCTGCCAAATTCCAATATGTACTATTATCGCTGGAGCTATAGAAAAATATCCCTTACCGATCTATCTCCCCTCTCTTCCTATGAGCCACTGGAGCCTAAAGGGGCAACATTCTATAAAGGGTATGATTACGTTTATACTGATTCTAATGGCGATGAACAATGGGGCGCTGACAAGGTAAAACTGGGTCCTTTTACCGAAGGGCCCAATGACAACCTGTACATTATACCGCCGGAATTACCAGAAATGGCACCTTTCAATATAGCGGCAGATTCGCATCCACATTGGCACCAACAGACTTATAATATGGATACAATAACGTTTGATTCCACAAATCTGGAAGGTGATGGTCTCTATGAGTTTAAACTGGAGTTGTTTGACAAAGCGGGTAATCTTCTACAAAATCTTCCCAAGGCAACCTTTAAAACGCCACGGCATGATGATGCAAGCTTTAGTGAGAATGCGCCCGATATTTTACTGGAGAATCCCACTTCTTCCAATGCGGATGCCTTCAATGTTATTATGCGCATAGACAACGGCCAGTGCGAAGGCGATATTTACACCGTGAATGTGAATGGCGAACCAGCTTCTTCCAACTGTTGTGGCTTTGTAAAATACAAGCCCGCTGGCGAAGAAGCCGAACTAGAGCTTACCTTTAGGGCGGTACACCCTACCAATTTTGCTGAGTTCAGCTTTGGTGTGGTTAAAGGAACCTGCGGAAGTGTGGCAACAGCCTCTGCACGGGGAATGGTTATAGACAGTGCCTCTGGCTATACTTTGAACACAGCCACCGGAATATACAGCAAGACATTTACTCCTTCCGAATTATTGGGCGAATGTTATGAAAATGGAACCGGTAAAGCGGCCTTTGCAGAAACCTTGCACATAATTTCTACGGCTACGGACGGAATATCACGAGTTGCTAAAGACTATGGAAGGACTGTGGCGTTTGCATTGGAGCCTTAAAGGTCTCATAATCTCAAATAAGCAAAAAACCGTAAATTTAGTTTTACGGTTTTTTCTTTTCTTCCGTTGACAATTGCTAAAAACACAACAAGTCGGAGCGCGAATACCTTCTCCCAAGATTTCAAGCATGCTTAGCTATTTCATAAAATAAAAAAGCCACACCTTCAGGTGCGGCTTTCTCAGTTAATGGTGGAGCCGGAGGGATTCGAACCCTCGTCCAAACGCGCAACCATATTGCTTTCTACATGCTTAGTTTTCGTTTTGATTTTCGAGAGATTGCCGGTTGAAAACTACCAACGCACTCCTTAGCTCCATTTAAGTTTCGCAATCGCATCAGAGCCCTGCGATTGCTAGGTTTACTTTCACGAAGCCGCTAAATCGAACGCCGTAAACCAAGGCCTTCGAGCGACTTCCTGCTTGCCCACCTTGTGGGCCGAGGCATACCGTACTATAATTCGGGTTATGCAGCTAGGGCGTAGTTATTCTCGCCGTTTAAAAAGTGTGAAATATGATATTAACGAGCTATATCCCAGCGCTCGGCATGCTTACAATACAATTAGACCCGCTGTCAAAACCAGTCGGCCCCTTTTTTCAATGAACAATTGTCAATAAACAATTACCAATTTTTGAATGCTTATAGCATATAGCTTACAGCATACAGCTGCCAAAGATACATGAAAAACCCTATCTTTGCCACCGCAATTATTCATTCAAAAAACATACCAAATGCCCATAACCTTTGCCATCATCAAAGAACGCAAAACTCCGCCAGATCGTCGGGTGGTTTTTTCACCGGAAAAGTGCCAAGAAGTCATACAGAAGTTTCCCGATGCACGGATCATCGTGGAAGCCTCAGATGTTCGTATCTTTCCAGATGATGCGTACCGCGATGCAGGTTTTAAAGTGTTGGAAGATGTGTCATCAGCAGATGTGATGCTGGGCGTAAAGGAAGTGCCCGTAGATGCTTTAATTCCGAATAAAAAGTATTTCTACTTCAGCCACACCATCAAAAAACAACCTTACAATCGCAAATTGCTAAAGGCGATGCTCGCTAAAAATATTGAAATGTTTGATCACGAAACCATCGTAAATGCAGACAAACATAGATTGATCGGGTTTGGGTATTATGCTGGATTGGTGGGCGCCTATAATGGGTTTAGAGGTTTAGGTTTGCGTGATAGGCTGTTTGCACTCCCAAAAGTTGAAACCCTTCCAGACCTTGAAGCCGTAAAAGCGGAACTGGATAAAATTACACTTCCAAATATAAAAATTATCCTTTCTGGAACAGGAAAAGTTACAAGAGGTGCAAAGGAGATTCTCGATCACCTTAAAATTCGCGAGGTTACTGATACCGACTACCTTTTCAAAGATTTTGAAGAACCGGTTTATTGTTTAATTGACGTTACTGAATACAACAAGCGCAAAGACGGCGGAGCATTTGATAAGGAAGAGTTTTATAACGACCCTTCTGATTATGAAAGTGATTTTATGAAGTATGCCAAAGTGAGCGATATGTTTATCTCGGGACATTTTTATGGCAATGGCGCCCCGTATCTGTTCACTCGCGAAGATGCCAAACATCCTGACTTTAAAATAAACATCGTAGCGGATATTTCTTGTGATGTGGATGGGCCTATAGCAAGCACCTTGCGCGCATCTACCATTGCCGATCCATTTTACGGATATAACCCCCAAACCGAAGCGGAAACGGCTTTTGATGCTCCCGGCGCAATAACCGTTATGGCGGTAGATAATTTGCCTTGCGAGCTGCCCAAGGATGCAAGTGAAGGATTTGGCGATATGTTTATGGAACATGTTATCCCTGCATTTTTTAATGGCGATAGGAATGGCATCTTGGAACGTGCAAAAATAACTACTGCAGACGGAAAACTCACTTCTAGATTTGCATATTTAAAGGATTATGTGGAAATTGCCGATTAACAAATTAACTTTTTGTTAACAACCTTGCAATTGAAACTTACTGAAAAAATAAAACAAACAGCCCTTGTAACTGGGGCCGCTTCAGGACTCGGTTTTGAACTTGCCATGCTACTAGCCCAAGATGGTTATGATCTTTTTTTAGTGGATGTTGATATCCAAGGGTTAGAAAAGGCAAAAAAAGAAATAGAAACACAATTTTCTTCTGAAGTAAAACTTATCGCAAAAGATTTGAGTACCTGTAATGTGGCACCTGAAATTTTTGAAGCGATTGAAGATGTACCTATTGACGTTCTCATCAATAATGCAGGATTTGGAATTTTCGGAAGCTTTCAAGATACAGATTGGAAGCGCGAGGCCGAAATGCTCAATCTGCACGTGGTTACAACAACACATTTGACCAAGCTTGTCTTAAAGGGAATGGTAGCTCGAGGCAAAGGGAAAATTCTTAATATGTCGTCACTTGCGGCTTTTCAGCCGGGACCCTTAATGTCTTTATATTATGCTTCCAAGGCTTATATACTCTCTTTTTCCGAAGCGATAGCAAATGAGCTTAAAGACTCTGGAGTTACTGTAACAGTACTTTGCCCGGGACAGACCAAAACTTGTTTTCAAGATGTAGTTTCAAATGGCATAGGCAAGTCTTCTTCCGAAAATAAAATCAGTTTTAACATAGCTTGCCCTAAAGCCGTTGCTAAATACGGATATGAGGCCATGCAAAAAGGTAAAATAGTTGCCATTCCAGGCAATATTAACAAACTGCTTTCCAAACTTCCGCGTTTTGTTTCACGGCGTACCGCTACTGCAGTTATAAGGCGCATTCAGGAAAAGAATCGTGCCCATTAACTTTACTCTTTCAAATACAAGATTTATTTTTTGATAAAGCTGTTCATTTGGAATTTTCCATCCTCCAGCGCTATTTTTAAATAATACACTCCAGGAGTAAGGTTTTCAATATTGAGATGAAAGTTATCAGAATCTATACTGTAGTGCTGCTGGACGTTGCCCAGAGTGCTAAGAAGCGTAACGCTTGAAACAGCAGTGTTATGGAACTTTAAATTGATAAAGTTTTTTGCAGGATTTGGAAATAAGGCGATATTGGAAATTTCGTTTTCGTTTATAGCTAGGACAGGGTCAGTTTGATTGATCCAAAAAACACTGTCTGCATCATTTACATTGATGGTAAATAAATCTTTGTCATTATCGTTATCAATATCAAAAGCTTCAATATCAAAGGTATCGCTAATTGAAAATTCTTCAGACCCTTCCGTAAAATTTCCATTGCCATCATTAAATAGCACAACACTGCTATAGGTTTCTGTGCCAAAGGCAAATTTGGCTATTACTAAGTCTAGGTCGCCATCAACATCTATATCAACCAAATCAACATCTGAGGCTGGTTCTGCCGAGTATAGGGTGGTAAAGTTTTGGAAAAGGGAAGTGCCATTGTTTAAATAGCCCCTAACCAGATTATCGGCTTCCACAACTACAAGATCTATAGTGCCATCGCCATTATAATCTCCACTATCTACTTTCCACGTTGCTACTTGGGGTAACATTTGGGGACTTTTAAAAAAAGTGCCATCGCCATTTCCCGTCCATATTTCATTTTCACGTCTTGCCTGAAGCGGCGAATTGCCCTTTAAGATTATAATGTCCATATGGTTGTCTTGGTTAATGTCAACCACGGTAGCTTCGCTGGAATAACTGCCAGTAGTCCATGGCATTTGGGTTAATATTAACGATTGTGCGCTGCCCTGGCTTAAATATAATTTGTCTTCAGCTTGTAAGTTGTAAATAGCACAAAACACATCCATAAACCCATCCTCATTAAAATCTGCAACTTCTACGGCCCACACGTCATTGCCTAAATATTGCCCTATTGTAAAAGTCCCAGTTCCGTCATTAAGAAATATCCTGCTTGATGTAACTGCATCTAAATCTCCGTCATTATCCATATCGGCAAGTTTGATGTCTTCATTGACGGCAGTACCGAATTCACCGAATAATGTAAAGGTAGAGTCTCCATTATTGGTCCATACCTTCGTTGCATTTAAGGGACTTTGGCCCGTAAAGGCGTTATATGTTTGCAAAAAATCTATTTGTCCATCGCCGTTCACATCACCAAAAGCGGCAGCGGTAGGAAATGTGCCCGGTACATGAAAGCCCTCCTGCAAAATCTGTGATTGAGCGGCATTTGCTAAAGTTAGAATAAGCAGTGAATATAATACTCCCTTCATTTTTTTTGTTTTTGTAGGTTTTAAGTAAATAGGGAATGGTTATGTCTTTATTATTTTTTTTGTCAGATTTCCTTGCTCTGTTTCCAGTATAAGTATGTAAAAACCGGCTGGAAGATGTGAAATATCTACTGAATCATTAAAATGGGTTTTCATAACTGCTTGCCCGTTAATATTGAAAATGGTTATTTGAGTAATATCAAGATTGGGTGATTTTTCAATAGAAATTGTATTGATGACCGGATTTGGCGTAAGGGTGATGCTGTCTTCATTAAAATTTTCCACTGAAAGGGTTTGGGTTCCCGAGACAGTTATATAGTAATTAAGATCGGGTCTGTTTAGGTCATAATTACTTTTGTAAACATAGGGAGTATTGCTACACGCGGGAGAATCTATTTTGTACCAAGAATAATCATAAGTATCTGAGGTGCCGCCCAAAAAAAGGACCTTTCCGTCAAATTCTTGATGAACTTCTACCAAAATTCTATCCTGCCCTGCAGGGACGATAACAGGAGTGCTGAACGTTAAGGGCAATATAACATTCGCCAGAGTTCCTACAACAATAGGATCACTAGAACCCAGTATATTGCTTTCTGAAAATGAAGCGGGAAAATCCTCATCAATTGTATAGATCTTAACTACAATTGAGGGGCCCGGGATTGCAATGGTACTTTGAATACCAACGTTTGCGATATCAATTTCGAAATCACCAGCGATACCAAAATCAGCCAATTCGAATACTCTCGCCCAATCATTTCCACCAATTCCGCAGCTAAAATTTTGAATTTGATCTACAATGTTATTGCCAATGTTATGTTTTAGCGTAATCACTTGGCTAAAGGATACTTGAGTGATCAATGCCACTATTAAGTAAATTTTTTTCATATAGAATGTTTGGAGTTGATGTTAAATTCGTTTTAATTGGATTGGTTCCTCTGCTTGAACTTTTATAAGGGTTTCAAAAAATTGGCGCAAAGCTGGATATGCTTCTTTTGAAAAAATAGTATTATTCAATTTGGCGCTCAGTCGTATGTTAACTTTACTCCCCGCAACGTCATAAACTACCGAAAGCTCTCCATCATTATTGGGAAGTTTCAGGATTTTGTTCTCTGGGACCTTAACAATTTCGTAGGCGTCCCGGACATCTATAGAGACCAAATAATTATTTATTACAGGGAAACCAAAATCAATAGGATAGATGCGGGTTTCTTTTGAAAAAGGGTTTTCGGAAAAATAGGGTTTTGCCAAGAATGGATACACAAACAATATATCGCCTACCGGTTGCTGGTGTATGGTGATATCAAAGGTTTCTTTATAGGGTTGTTCCAAGTCTTGTTCGTTTTCTACTTGAAGATTTGAAATGTCCAATAATTCATTGCTATTCTGTTTTCTTTTTATTATTTCCTCTTTGGAAAAATCGGCGTTGTCCCTTCTTTTGGATACTGCCACGTAGCCCGTGGAAATTTCACTTACCTTGCCGGAAAATAACCCACTATTATTAGCAGTAAGTTGCATATTTATATAATGCATGTTTTTGGCGATAGGAACTATAGGTTCCCAATAACTACCTTTTTTAAAATCAAGTACACGACCTTCTCCATTTAAATTGCGAAAGGGAAGTACCCCAAACGAAGTATATTTATCTGTAGCATCCAATATGTATTTAGTGTTGTTGATATTAAGAAATGCCACGGCATAGTTAAAATCTGTAAGAACTGGGTACTGTTTGGTTGGTTTAGCTTTGTCGCGTGTTGCCAACAGCATTATTTTTGCGTCTAGACCTACAGCTTCCAGGGCGTTTATAAGAGTTAAATTAATTTCGGAACTGTTGCCAACTCTTTTTTCAAAAGCTTCTTTTACACGAATGTCGCTGAGTAATCTGTACTGTTTGTTCCAAGTCATTTTTTTCTGGACAAAATAATAGACTGCTTTTGCACGTTCCAATTCATCTGAAATCGAGCTTATTGAGGTAGGAAGTTGTTCCGAAAAAAAACTTGTGTATTTTAATTGGCGCCCCAAATCCTTATCGTATCTAAATTGGCGGTCCACATCTTCCCAGCTTTTTGAGAATGCGGTTTTACTTTCATCCAAACGAACTATGTCCCGAAGTTCAAATTTCATTGCGGGAATATAATTGCTTTCAGAAAGCATGTGCTTCTCTTCCTTAAAGGCGGGAATGGCTTTCATAATATAGGTAGCCGATTCGCAATCTCCGGGGACCTTGAAGCCGGGCAAGTGAAAACAATCCCGTTTTATTTCGGCATGGTTCACATCCAGTTTTCTGTCTCCATAAAGTGTTCGGTTGTAGGTATAATTTCCTGGTATTTCTGTGTGCAGCTCTGAATAAAGGGTCGGTAAGCTATTCATAAATTCCCATACACCCATATGTTGCATATATGGAGTTTCTATGCGATAGGTATATTCCAAAATACTACCGTCCTGGACGTTGGGAAAGGCAAATTTTTTGAGCGACCAGAATTGATTTTCATCGGTATCAAAGATTGCTTTATCACTCACGTAAACTTGTGATTGACCGTTATGGGTCACGGCTTTAAGATTTTTAATATTTTCCTGTACGTTGTTTTCACGATAGTAGGGAATTTCCACATGATCAAATTCAAAATTTTTGGAATGCAATACCTTGATTTTCCTATGAACTTCCTTGATTAGCCTGATGTAACCATCGGCAGCATCTACTGTGTAGTTTCCCCTTTCATAAAGCACTACGCCATTTGCTTCTGGGTCTAAGGAATAGCTGGTCATGGCGAATTCTTCCGGTAGGGGTTCCCCAAAGGTGTGTGGGGGTTGTTGTTGCGAATAGCAAAGCGATACAAGAAATAAAAGGCAAATTAAATTTAACTGTTTTATTGTCATTCTATATTTTTTTTAAAACGATTGATTCTTCTTTCAGCATGCTTACCATAGTGCCAAAATATTCTTTTAAGGATTGGTATGCATCTGAGGGAAACCGATAGGCATTAAGCTTCATATTAAAACGTATATTTAGTTTGCTGCCCTCTGAAACGTAGGTGACTGAGCATTCGCCATCTTCATTTGGAAGTTTTATGCTTCTGCTTTTGGGAAGTTGTTCAATTTCATATACTTCACCCAAATCTATTGAAATTAAATATGTATTCGTAAACGGAAAACCGAAATCCATGGGGTAGCTGCGCGCTTCCATTTTAAAGGGATTTTCAGTAATATAGGTTTTATGGAAGAAAGGATTGAGAATTACTTTATCGCCTACTATTTCTGGTTCAATGGATATAGCGTAGCTTTCCTTAAGGGGTTGTTCAATTTTTTCAATGTCATCTACTTGATAATCCGTAATTTCTATTCCCGCTTTTTCATTTAGTTTTTCTTTTATGTACCCCTGCAGGGTTTCATCTTCAATGGTATTTCTTTTTTCCAATGCTATGTATCCATAATTTGCCTGGCTTACTTTTCCTGAAAAGGTACCGTCTGCCGCTGCAGTTATTTGTGCATTTACGTAATGGATATTTTTTTCAAAGGGTTCAATGGGCATCCAATAGCTTCCGTTTTTAAAATCCATTACGCGACCTTGCATATTGAGCGCCCGAAAGGGAATGACCCCGAAAGGAGCTTGTTTGTCTGTGGCGTCCAGTAAATAGATTTTATTTTGAATTGTAAGTACAGCTACAGTATAATTGAATTTGGTGAGGACTGGGTAAAGCTCTGTGGGCAGTCCATTTTGTCTTGTTGAAAGTAACATCAATTTTGCATCAAGGCCTGCAGCTTCCAAAGCATTAATAAGTGAAAGATTAATTTCTGGGACACTTCCTTTTCTTTCATCAAAAGCATCTTTTACCTCTGTTTCTGAACTATAATAGCTGCCATCCCAAGTATAATGGTCTTTAATGAAACTGTAAATTGCTTTTGCCTTATCAGGCATATCGGTTTTTGAAAGAATTGAATCTGGTAGACGTTTTTTAAAATAACTTGTTTTATTTAGCTGATCTCCAATATCTCCTTTTTTTAGAAGCTTATCGACATCTTTCCATTCCGTTGAAAATTTTTTCGTTTTACTCCAACCAGAAGCAGTATGAATTTCTTTAGGTTCAAATTCTACCCGAGCAATATAATTTTTTGGTGAAAGCATATAATCTTCCATTTTAAAAGCGGGAACGTCCTTCATAGCATATAAGGTCATCGGACATCTAATAATTTCAGTATTGTAAGTTGTTTGTAAACAATCACCGACAACCTCGGATTTGTTTAAGTAAAGTTTTTGATTGCCATAAAGTACATTGTTAAATTGAAAAGCTATAGGTATTTTAAATAAAAATTCACTGTAAATTTTTGGAAGTTCTCCTTGAAATTCCCATCCGTAAAAATTAAAAAGAAATGGAGATTCAATTTTATAAACATATTCAATGATGCTACCATCCTTCACATTTGGAAAAACCATCCTAAAAACTTTGCCAATTTCAGGATCGGAAGTTATAAACACAGCATCAGCATCAACTTTTGATTTAGCTTTTCCATTATGGGTCCATCCGCTATATCCAGCTAATTTTTCACTTGTTTCATCTGAGAAAAACAATGGAATATCAACAGTGCCTCCCTCAAATTTTTTTGAATCAAAAACTTTTATTTTTCTGTGTACTTCTTTTATTAATTTAATATAGTCACCAACGGCATTATAGTAATAATAACCTTGTTCATACAAAACAACGGCTGCGGCTGTTAAGTCTTTTTCGTAAACAGTTAGTGCAAAATCACTTTCTGAAGGTTCGCGAAATTCAGCTATTTCTCGTTCTTGGGAATAGAGAAAATTAATTGAAAGAAGAATTAGAAAAAAGCAGAGGGGACGAATTAACATAAATAGCACTATTAATTATTTCGCAAAATAAACTAAATATTATAATTACAAAATGCTTAATCTTCCATAAAATCAAAAAGATATTTCTCGAAAACCCAATAAACTAATTTTAAAAATAGACCAAAAAGTATTGTAAATGCCCAAGCTTCCAAATTGTCAATTGGGATTGTGATTATTTCGAAAACATCTGTAAAAAGGATAAAGGGATTGTGAAGAACATCCCAGGAATTCCACCGTAATACGCGCCCGAGATACATTCCAAAACTTACCGCAAAAGGAAGGATAATCAGGGATTTTAAAATCAGTTTTTGGTTGAAATGCTTAAAGCACAATTGTTTCATTTCCTTAACGGAAACTACATAAAAAGCGAGTCCCGTAACTGCAAAAACCGCAATCATCAAACTGTCAAAACCAAGCCATTCCATTGGGCTTAAGCGCAGGTGGATAAAATCCGTCAATAAATACGGCGCATTGGGGAGAAACAACAACCAAACTATTAATAAAAAGGACAGTTTCAGCTTTTTGATCTGTTTTTGGTTTTTCATATAAGTGGAAATGAAAAATGGGATCATAGCCAAGAATAGGTTCCATACCAAAAAAAGATAGAAAAAGGAATGGGTTATTTTTAAACGAACAGAAAGCAGAAAAATGCTAAAAACCGTCAGTAAAAAAAGAGGAAACCAAATGTTGAAACGACCAAAGAGAAATGTTTTTAGGGTCTTCATTTTTGATATATATTTTTTCGATTAATAAAATAAGTAAAAAGCCCAGTGTATAGGCAATCAAGTCCCGCCAATCAAACACGGAGCCAATAATGGTCATTAGTATTTCTGAATGGATATTCAGTTTTTCAGCAAACTTGAATAATTGGAGCATTTCCATGAAATAGGCAAAAGCCAATACGGAAACGGCAGTTTGGAGAACATGATTTTTTATAAAGATTTTTATAAAGCAATAGATTAGGAGTATAACAAGCACATCGCCCAAAAAACCTCTGATAAAGTGATTGAAATGGAAATAGGCAATGGCAATCTCTGCTGCAAAAAGAATGCTTGTTGCCAAAATATGTCTTGTCGAAATATAAAACTTCATTGTATTGCTATTTTTTCCCCCAAGTATTTTGGTCGCGAATCAAAAACAATGTCGAGACAGGCTTTTATTCGCGCCAAGTATTCCCGAAGTTCTGTTTTTGCTGAATATTTCCCCGCGACCGTTTCGGCGTTAAAACCTATTGCTGCAATGCCTTTTTGTTTTGCCAGGAAAATTGCACGTTCGTTATGGAAACTTTGTGAAATTACCGTAAACCTATTCAATCCAAATATCTTTTGGGCTCTTAAAACAGAATCCAAAGTGCTGAATCCGGCATAATCCAAAACTATTTTTTCTTCGGGTATTCCTACCAGAATGAGGTCTTTTTTAAAAAGCAAAGGTTCGTTGTAACCTATTCTGCCATTGTCGCCGCTCATTAAAATAAAATCAATCTTTCCAGCTTTAAAAAGTTCCACGGCCGCTCTTATTCTGAATAGATAATACAGGTTTATATCACCATTGGCCATAAATTTTGAAGTGCCCAAAAGCAAGCCTACCCTATTATGCGGAATTTCTTCGGTACTTTGAAAGGTTTGGTTTTCCGTTTCCAAAAGCACGTAAGTGTCCAAACAAATAATGGCAAACAATACAAATGGGCTTAGCAATAAAGCCCATTTATAAAGTTTTGCAATTTTATTGAAAAGTGTCTTCATCTTTTTCAATCGTTATTCCAATCAATTCGCCGTGAGGTAAACATTATGATTGCTAGGATTAAGAATAGACCAATACTGCCTACCAAAAGTGCATAGTTTTCCAATTGGATTATCACATAAATAAAACCATATAGCGAAACCAACGAGCCGCAGATGAGCAACGGAAATTTAAATCCTTTTAAAATGGCGCGCGAATAGACCGTTATCAATACAATTACTGAAAATGCGGCAACGGCATACGCTTTAAAGAAATTACTATGCTCTGAAATGGAGATGAGCAGCGTATAGAACATTACCAAAGCCAAACCGATCATCATATATTGAAAGGGGTGGATGTAAATTCTGCTAACCAATTGTATCAGTAAAAAAACCAACAATGTTAAGCCGATAACCAAAATGCCGTATTTGGCAGTGCGTTCGCTCTTTTGGTATTCGTCCACGGGAATGATAAGTTTGGTGCCGAAAGCGAAAGCTGAAAGATCTGGCAGATGCCCAAAAAAAGATTGCTCAAACTGTCTGTTTATTTGCAGGATGCGCCAAGTAGCCGTAAATCCCTCTTGGCTTATTTCCTTATTGGTGTCTTCGGGCAGAAAGTTACCGTCAAAACTGGGGGAGTGCCAGTTCGATTTCATGGTGGCATCGGTTTCTTTTCCTATTGGTAAAAACTTCAAACTTTCGCTGCCGTTTATTTTTAAGTCGAATGAAAAGGGAAGTGGCGCAGCGAATATTTCCTTCGCGTTTGCAATGTAATTGCTTTGGATGGTGTTCAAATATTCCGTGGAATATTGGGGCGTCATTGAAAGTGCTTCCGAAGCTAAGTTTACAACCGGAGTGGTTTTTATTCCCTTTAAGTTTGTGGTTTTTAGAAGAACGGTCGCCTTTTCCCAAAGAATGTTTTCTTCTGGAATATCAGTATCCGAAAAATCAATTGTGGGGAAATTTCCCTTTACGCCAATGGCCGCGGAATAGACCACCGATTCATAAATACTTCGGTTCAGCGGTTTCTTATTAACATTTGATGTAATGTTCAATTCATCCGGAAAGAAGTAAGCGTTTTCTATTGTTTCCTTCGTTTTCGTATAATAGGCGTTACTTTTTTCGTTGAAAATCTTTTCTTCTGAAATCATTTTATAAGGAATTTTCACGATGGGGCCGGAGAGCAAGACCTCATTTCCCCATTTTTGATTTATCTCGCGCACAACTTCTTCCTGCCTATACGCCCGTTCGTTAATTAATGATTTTACGAATTCCAAAGGAATCAATAAAACCAATAATAAAAATCCTACTACGAGCATGCGCGCGGTGATGGAGTTGCGCATCCAATTGCTGAATCTACTTTTTTTCTGTTCCATAATTTTTGTGTTAAAGGTTAAATGCCATTAGTTTATTGTTTGTGGACTGTATTGAAATTCATTGTATTGATATTGAAGTTTCTGAAGTTTCAATAATTGTGTTTCGGAAAAGATTACTTTTCTAAACCCTTCAAAATCTGTGTGTAATAATTTTTGGAAATCAAAGTGGTGGAAGGTGTTGATCTGTTTACCAATTAAGTAGGAGTTGTAATAATAGGAAGCATATTTTGGGAGAAGGGTGGTTCCCAATAAAAGTACGCCCGTTAAATAAGGCGTTCGTTTGCCGTTGCCGTAGCATAAGTATTGAAGCGCAATTTCGTCTTCCACATTGGTGCCGAAACCGGATAATACGTGGTAGGCATCGTGGCGTTCCACTTTTCCAATAAGTTCGAAACCATTTTTATTGAGAAATGCGCCTAAATTTTTTCCAAAGCTGTTATTTGGATATTCAAGTAATTCAGCTGTGCTGATTCCCCAGGGTTCTTTCTTTTTGAATTTCAAATAAATTTTTTGGGACCATTCAAAGAGTTTCTCTATAAGTTTTTTCCGTAGCTTCATATATTTAAAGTACTTTGTATTTCAAAGTGAAATGATAAAAAAATATAATTGTTATGTTTTCGGTTTTTGAATCAATTTCTCAAGAGCATCAATATGCTTTTTAAATTCCGCCTTTCCCAGCTTTGTGGCTATGTAATTTGTATTTGGCTTTCTTCCCACAAAACTTTTTTCCACCAAAATATATTCTGCCTGCTCCAGTGCTTTTATGTGGCTGGCCAGATTGCCATCGGTAACATCAAGCAATTCCTTAAGCCTATTGAAATCTGCATCCTCGTTCACTACAAGTATGCTCATGATTCCCAAACGGATGCGATGGTCAAAAAGTTTGTTTATGTTGTCTATGATGCCCACTTTTAGCTTTTTCTTTCTTTAATATACATTATACTTCCATAAATAATATGGAAAAGCCCGAAGCCCAAGAGCCAAAACCATAGGCCATAACCGGGAAGAGCCGCACAAAGTAAGCCGATGATAATTTCTGCATAGCCCAAATATTTTACGTTGCCGATGGTGTATTTTGAGGCATTTACAAGCGCCAGTCCATAAAATATAAGCATTAACGAAGCACTTAAACCATAATGCTGACTATTCAATTTGATGATGATGTAAATTCCACCCGTTACAAGTGGGATTAGAAAATTTATGAGTAAACGACGGGTGGTGGCATCCCAAATTTTCTCATTGTTTTTTTTTGCTTTTTGGGTCGTCAACAGATAAGCTGTGACTACGCTGAGAATTGCCACGGAAGCCAGGAGCGCGAGCAAGAGTTTAAAATTCCAACTGTGGAGGGTAAGAAATTCCCCCGGTTTTGGGAAAAGATATATGTATGCTATTGCCGCTCCAATAATAGCATAGACTCCAGCAAAGATACCGGAGAGCCCGCTCAGCGATATAAAACGGGAAGAGCGGTTCATTAAGTTTTTAATCTCGCTTATGTCTTTTAGATAATCCTGATCACTCATAATAAAGTACTTTGAAAAACAAAGTAAATATAAAAATGTTTATTAGCCAAATAAAATTCTGAAATATATAGAGCAGTTTTATGGTAATTAAATTAAGTAGGAGAAACCTTACGTTAAAAAAGGGGGAAATCCCCCTACAAATTCAGGGTTTTTCCTCTTGACTGGTATTGTTCTTCTTCGCATCTTTACACTATCAAATTAATTGGGGAGTTAATTTTAGATATGAGGGCAGAAGCTGTTTCTTTTCAGAAGCAGCTTTTCTTTTTTTTAATCTGGACTTAATGATAAAAACAGGAAAAATCCTGTGTAAAAAGGGGGAAATCCCTGTTGATTGTTAGCAGATTTAGTGCGATATTTGAATACTTATTTAATTGGGGAGTTTTATAAGTAATGAGGTTAAGGACTGTGCCCCAATTGGGTACAGTCCTTTTTTAAAAAGTAACGATGCTTATTTTATAGAGTTTTGTTATTAGCCAAAGCGCCCTGCCATTTTGTGATGGCAGGGCGCTTTAATTATATAAATTTTTATAGAGCTATAATTGATTGATGGTTTTTCTTATAGCTACAAGATCCGTTAATAACTTCTCAAGTAGGTTTAAATTTAGCATATTGGCACCATCGCTTTTTGCGTTTGTTGGCTCAAAGTGGGTTTCAATAAAAATTCCATCGGCGCCGGTAGCTATTCCCGCTCTCGCAATTGTTGAAATCATTTCGGGCCTACCACCTGTAACGCCAGCACTTTGGTTGGGCTGTTGCAAACTGTGGGTAACGTCCAAAACAACGGGGGCGTATTGTTTCATTGTGGGAATACCCCGAAAATCTACAATCATATCCTGATAGCCGAACATGGTTCCGCGGTCTGTAATCAGTACTTGTTCGTTATTGCAATCTGTAACCTTGGTTACGGCATGCTTCATGCTTTCCGGGCTCATGAATTGTCCTTTTTTCAAATTCACTACTTTTCCAGTTTCGGCGGCAGCAACCACCAAATCTGTTTGGCGTACCAAAAAAGCCGGTATCTGTAAAACATCCACGTATTCCGCAGCCATTGTTGCATCACTCACTTCGTGAATATCGGTAACGGTGGGAAGGTCAAAAGTTTCAGAAACTTTGCGGAGGATTTTCAAAGCTTTTTCATCGCCAATTCCCGTGAAACTATCGATTCTGCTTCGGTTTGCTTTTTTAAAACTTCCTTTAAAGATGTATGGAATTTCGAGGGCATCTGTAATTTTTACAATCTTTTCGGCAATCTGCATTGCCATTTCTTCGCCTTCAATGGCGCAGGGACCGGCGAGGAGAAAGAAATTGTTGGAAGTTGTGTGTTTTATTTTTGGGATTAAATTAAGTTTCATACTATAATTTTAGTAGTGTAAAGATAGGTATTTTACTATTCTGATATGTCGTCAAGCTAACACTGCTTTGTTTCATTTATTCCAACCTACTATTTCAACTAAAATAAACACCCAACTTTTATTTCTAATCCACTTAGAAACACTACTTTTGCACCCTCTTAAAAAAAGGAGCATTGCTATGAAAATTAAAAACATCGCCATTATTGCACACGTTGACCACGGTAAAACCACCTTGGTTGATAAAATTATGCACCACTGTAGCCTTTTTCGTGAAAACGAAAACACTGGCGAACTTATCTTGGATAATAACGATTTGGAACGCGAACGCGGAATTACCATTACTTCAAAAAACGTTTCCGTTGTTTATAAAGACACTAAAATAAACATTATCGATACCCCTGGTCACGCCGATTTTGGTGGCGAAGTGGAGCGTGTATTGAACATGGCAGATGGTGTTCTTCTTTTAGTTGATGCTTTTGAGGGCCCGATGCCGCAAACACGTTTCGTGCTTCAAAAGGCGATTTCGCTTGGGTTGAAGCCTTGCGTGGTTGTAAATAAAGTGGATAAGGAAAACTGTACGCCAGATGAAGTACACGAAGCGGTATTTGATTTAATGTTTGAATTGGGCGCAGAAGAGTGGCAACTAGATTTCCCAACCGTTTATGGTTCTGCAAAGCACAACTGGATGAGCGAAGACTGGAAAAACCAAACCGAAACTATTGAGCCGTTGCTTGATATGGTATTGGAACACATTCCATCACCAAAAGTGGAGGAAGGTACCGTGCAGATGTTGATTACCTCCTTGGACTTTTCGTCTTTTACAGGGCGTATCGCAATCGGTCGTTTGCAGAGAGGCGTTTTAAAGGAAGGAATGCAGATAGCCTTGGTGAAACGAGATGGTAGTAAAGTAAAATCAAAAATAAAGGAACTTCATACTTTTGAAGGTTTGGGCCGTAAAAAAGTTGCTGAAGTACAAGCGGGCGATATTTGTGCGTTGGTAGGCTTGGAAGGTTTTGAAATTGGCGATACCGTTGCCGATACCGAAAACCCCGAAGCACTTAAAACCATTGCCATTGACGAGCCTACAATGAGTATGCTTTTCACAATTAACGATTCTCCTTTCTTTGGAAAGGATGGAAAGTTTGTTACTTCGCGCCACATTAAGGAGCGCCTTGAAAAGGAATTGGAAAAAAACCTTGCCTTGCGCATGCAACCAACGGACAGTGCTGATAAATTTATGGTTTTTGGCCGTGGGGTTTTGCACCTTTCGGTTTTGATTGAAACAATGCGCCGTGAAGGATACGAACTTCAAATCGGGCAGCCTCAAGTAATCATTAAAGAAATTGACGGCGTAAAATGTGAGCCGGTTGAGGAAATGACCATCGATTTGCCCGAAACAGTAAGTGGAACTGCCATCAACATGGTAACCATCCGTAAAGGGGAAATGCTGAGCATGGAAGGAAAAGGGGAGCGTATGATCTGTAAATTCATCATACCATCCCGTGGAATTATCGGTCTTAGAAACCAGTTACTTACTGCAACTGCGGGTGAGGCTATTATGACACACCGTTTTCTTGAATACCAACCGTTGAAAGGCGGAATTCCTGAAAGACAAAACGGTAGTTTGGTTTCTATGGAAACTGGGCAAGCCATACCGTACTCAATTGATAAATTACAGGATCGTGGACGTTTCTTCGTAAATCCTAACGAGGATATTTACGAAGGGCAGGTTATTGGTGAAAACACACGTCAGGATGATATGTCTGTTAACATCACTAAAACAAAGAAGCTATCAAACGTACGTTCTTCGGGAGCTGACGATAAAGCACGTATTATTCCAGCAATCAAATTTTCACTGGAAGAAGCGTTGGAATACATACAAAAAGACGAATACGTTGAGGTAACGCCAAACCATTTAAGACTTCGAAAAATATATTTGAAGGAAGTGGACCGCAAGCGTAATAAATTGTAGAAAAAAGAAAATCGCCAAGCATCTCAATAAACTTGGCGATTTTTAGTTAATTTGTTGTCGCCGAAAGGCAAACACAGAAAAATAATAGGTATGAATTTTCTTTATTTCGATCCAGGGCTGGGAGCCATGATAGTACAGGCGGTAGTGGCAGCAGCAGCTGGCATTTTGCTTTTTTCAAAAAATGTTATGTATAAGGTGAAATCTTTTTTCGGATTGGTAAAAGAGGAAAAGGATACTTACGATTCAATTGACGTTGAAGAGCAAGACACCGATACACATGACAAAAAAAACTGACGCACACCAAGCTTCATTTCGCGATCCTTCGGGGTATATTTTTTACGACGGAAAAACCCTGCGAAGGGCTATCAAACCTATATATTTTCCGCAATACAATAAACTGAAAGAAAGCGGTTTTTTTAAAAATCTTATTTCAAAAGGCTTGCTCATTCCCCATGAGGAAACTGCTGTTTCTTCTGACGAAATAATTATTACCCCGGAAGAAATTCCATTTATTACAAATCCGTACGAATGGAGTTTTGAGCAATACAAGCACGCCGCGCTCCACACCTTAAAAATTCAGAAATACGCACTTTCAAAAGGATTTATTTTGAAGGATGCCTCTGCTTATAACGTAACATTTCACAAAGGAAAACCTATTTTTATCGATACGCTTTCCTTCGATTTTTATGAGGAAGGCACTCCTTGGCGCGCTTATAAACAATTCATCACCCACTTTTTTGGACCTTTGGTTTTGGCAAAATATCACGGCACCGAAATCTTTAAAATGATGCAAACGCACATTGACGGTATTCCGGTAAAATTGATTTCGTCTTTATTGCCCACGCGTACCAAACTTAGTTCGGTAGTATATCCAAATATTCACTTGCTCGCCAAAATGGAAAGCAAGCACAGTGAAGACTACAAAGCTGAAACCAAGATAGCGACTCTTTCCAAAAAGGCCCAGGAAAATATTTTGGAAAGCCTTTATGATTACATAAAAGGCTTAACGTTAAAAGAAGCCAGTGAATGGGGCAATTATTACGATAAAACCAATTATGACGAAACTGCGTTTGAAGCAAAAAAAACGCTCATAAAAGAATGGATAAAACCATTGGCACCGCAAAAACTGATTGACGTGGGCGGGAATGATGGTACATTTGCACGAACGGTGATAGATTCTGTTCCGCATATAATTGTAACCGACATTGACAGTAATGCGGTTGATTATAATTACAAACAACTTCAGCAAAACAAGGAAACCAATATGCTGCCCTTTGTATGCGATGTGCTACAGCCCGCACCGGGCATCGGTTTTAACAATACGGAGCGCAGTTCTTTGATTGAACGTTTGGCAGAATACGCACCCGATGTTACCATGGCTTTGGCTTTAATACATCATATTACTCTTTCCGGAAACGTTCCTTTTGAAAAATCGGCTTCGTTTTTCGCTTCCTTTTCAAAAAATCTTATCATAGAATTCCCGACCCGGGAAGATTCTTGGGCGCAATCGCTATTGGTACGCAAGCGTGAATTTATTAACCATTTTGATTTTTACAATGAAATGGAATTTGAAAAGGGATATTTAAAATACTTCACCCTTGAAAAAAAGGAGACTGTAAAAGGCACCAAGCGTTTGCTGTATCTTTTGAAAAACAAAAATCATGCAGGCTAAAAAAAAACAGGGTCTTTTCTCGGGTTTTTTGAACAACGGGAATGCCTATCCTGTACTTACGGCCGTGGCGGCGGGTCTTTACCCGTTATTGTTTTATTACACAAACAATTATAAAATGATCAATTCCTGGGGACACCTAGGGTATTTTGTCTCTGTATTTTTATTGTTTCCCATTGCTGTATTTTTTTTGGCACATAAAATTTCTGGGGTAAACTTGTTCAAGAAATTTCAGCCGTTTGTTTTACCTTTTTTAAACTTTTTCTTCTTTTTTTCTTATTTGAATATAGCACTGTATGCTGGCTTTAGTTGGTTGCGAACCCTTATCATATTTGGAGTCGCTGTTTTGCTTGCCTTTTTGCTTCGAAAATTTTTCAAGAAAATCATTGGCTTTCAACTCATACTTGCCGTCATTGGTATTTTCACATTAGTGCCCGTGGTTATTAAGCAGCTTAATTATTCCAAGGAATGGATGGCGCAGCCCGATGCAATCGAGGAAGCTGTATTTAAGAAAAAACCTAATATTTATTTTATTCAGCCTGATGGGTACGCAAATTTTTCGGAGCTTAAAAAGGGTTTTTACAATATTCCGAATAACGAATTTGAATATTATTTGAAGGAAAACAATTTTAAAAACTATCCCGGTTTCCGAAGTAATTATGCCGCCACACTGCCCACTAACAGTGCGGTGTTTATGATGAAGCATCATTATTATAACAACGGCTCCGATTTTACCGAAACCATTGACGCCCGCAATGTAATTGTATCAGATAATAGTGTGCTTCGCATATTGAAGAACAACGGTTATCGCACATTTTTTCTTACCGAGCAGCCCTATTTTTTGACCAACAAGCCAAAGCTTGGTTATGATTTCTGTAATTTTTCAACGGAAGAAATTGATTTTGTCACTACCGGCATTGGAGAGCCAAAAGATGTAATAAAACCTTTCGATAACTATTTGGAAACTTATGCTGATGGCCCTAATTTCTTTTTTATTGAAATTTTCAACCCCGGGCATATTACAAATACTATAGAAGATTCCAAAGGGGTGGAGGGAGAGCGCCAACATTATATGGAAAGTTTGGCGGAAGCAAATAAAAAACTGACCCAACTTACAAAGTCTATTCTGGAAAAAGATCCGAAAGCATTGATTGTAATTATGGCCGATCATGGCGGATTTGTGGGGATGACAAACACGGGCGAATCCTACACTAAGAATACGAACCCTGATTTTGTGAACTCCATATTCAGCACCATACTTTCCATTCATTGGCCCAATGGGGAAGCGCCGGAATTTGATAAGGAATTAAAAACCTCGGTTAATCTTTTTAGAATTTTGACCGCATATTTAAGCGAGGAAAACTCATATCTTGAAAATTTACAGGAAAACGGGAGTTACATAATAATCAACTCTGGCGCACCCCAAGGCGTTTATGAATATTTGGACGATGCGGGAAGTGTAATTTTCAAGAAACTTTCATAAGATAAAGAAACAAAGCAAAGTGTTAAAAAACTTTCTCAATAACAACAAGGAGTATCCAGTTTTGGCAGCTATTTCGGCTGGTCTTTACCCTGTGCTGTTTTACTATTCCAGAAATTTTGATATGTCAAAATCATGGGAACACCTTTTATATTTCACAGGTGTTTTTATACTGTTGCCCGCTCTGGCCTTTTTGATATTCCACAGACTTTCAAAGTTGGTCATTTTTAAACCCTATCAAAAATACGTATTACCCTTTTTAAATCTCTTCACGTTTTTATTCATTCTGAAAACTTTTGTTTTTGTACCTATTGAACGTAAAATAATAGTTGGGATTTTTATTGTTTCGCTATTGTTCACAATATTTCTTTATAGACATTTAAAGAAGTTAATTGTGCTCGAATTGCTTTTGGCCTTGATAGGTTTTTTTTCAGTTTCACAGATAATATTCCAAAAATTAACTTATTCTGACACGTGGAAACAACAGCCGGACGATATTGAAAATGTGGTTTTTAAAAAGAAACCCAACGTATACTTTATTCAACCCGATGGTTACGTGAGTTTTTCTACTTTGAAAGATGATTTTTACAATGTCGGAAACAATGCATTTGAAACCTTTTTAGAAACTACCAATTTTAAAACCTATCCAGATTTTCACACCAATTATAAATCGACTTTGGCTTCAAACAGTAGTGCTTTTATGATGAAGCACCACTACTACGATTTTAATTTGGATAAACAAGAAGTAGAGAATGCCAGGGAAATTATTATTTCTGAAAATCCCGTTCTCAACGCTTTCAAAAGCAATGGATATGAAAACTATTTTCTGTCGGAAACTTATTATTTTTTGAATAACAGGCCAAAAATGGGGTATGACCATAGCAGTATTCCATATGGTAAGGTTCCGTTCCTTAATAAAGGTTTGGGGGAAGTGCAGCCCGTTTTGGAACCGTTGAAACGGTATCTTTCCGATTCTATCCAAACTCCCAAATTCTTTTTTATACAAATACTCAAACCTGCCCATATAAATACTACGGCCGGTAGCTCGCAAGGTGCGGCCGTGGAGCGTGAAAAATGGATTGAAAGATTAAAAGAGTCCAACGAATTGATGAAAAATCTTATCATTGAAATATTGGATAAGGATCCACAGGCGCTTATAATATTAATGGCGGACCACGGTGGGTTTGTAGGCCTAAATTATACTGGGGAAGGCGATACAAAAACCGAAAATATAGCCATAAAAAAATCTATTTTTAGTACGAACCTTACAATTCATTGGCCAAAAAACGAAGTGCCAGAATACGATTCCAAATTAAAAACGCCGGTGAATGTTTTTAGAATTCTTTTTACCTATTTATCCGGAAACGAAAAATATCTTCAAAATTTGCAGGCAGATGAAAGCTACATCTGCTTAACCGGTGGTACCGAACCTGGCGTTTATAAATATGTAGATGGTTCCGGAAATTATGTCTTTGAAAAAATAGAGCCCGAAAAAGGCAAATAATGTTTTAGAGATTTAGCGGGAAAATACATTGTATTTAAAAATGCACCAAAGTGCCCAAAGTCCGTCTTTCCAGTTTATTTTTTTCCCTTCTTCGTAAGTTCGACCGTAGTATGAAATGCCTACCTCATAGATACGTATTTTTTTTACGCGTGAAATTTTCGCCGTTACTTCAGGTTCAAAACCAAACCTTTTTTCCTTTAAATCCAACCCTTTTAGAATATCTGCCCTAAACAGTTTATAACAGGTTTCCATATCGGTTAGGTTCAGATTGGTAAACATATTACTTAAAAATGTGAGAAACTTATTTCCGATAGTATGCCAAAAAAACAAAATTCTATGCGGATTCCCGCCCATAAATCGGGAGCCATAAACCACATCGGCCTTATTTTCCAAAATTGGTTTCAACAAAAGGGAATACTCATTCGGGTCATATTCCAGATCGGCATCCTGAATAATTATAAAATCACCTGTTGCCATTTGAATGCCTTTATTTAACGCTGCGCCCTTTCCTTGGTTTTTTTCAAAGGAAAAAAACTGAACGTTACAATCAAGATGATTTTGAATAAATTTCTTGATGATATTTAAGGTGTTGTCCTTAGAACAATCGTCAACAATTACAATTTCTTTTTGCAGGTTGTTGGGCAGTTCTAATTTATAGAGTATTTCCAAAATTTCAAGAATGGTATGTTCTTCGTTATAAGCCGGAACAATTATAGAAAGCGCTTTTTGCATGAAATAGATTTGATAGCAAATATATGCATCTATTTTTTTAAAATTTCAATAATTGTCTTCCATTCATAAAGAGGTACTGAAAGCATTAAATTACTTATTTTTGATTTCAAATTTTTGATGAAAGCGAAAACTATAGGTTATCTGTTTACCCTTTTGGGCTTTGTTCCAATGGCCATATGGTGCTTTCATTATATAGATTACGATCTTTGGTACGATGAGGTATATTCGCTTGAAGAATTTGCCTTGAGGGACTTTTCTACCACGCTGTTTTATTATCCAGCACCCAACAACCATATTTTTTACAATTTCACCACACAACTTATTTCAAGGGCATTTGGATATCGGGATATTTTTTCCGCAGAGGCACATACCTATATTTTTCGCGGATTTCAATTGATTATTTCACTGTTATCCGCTTTTTTATCGGTTCGAATTCTAAAGCGTTTTTTTGGCTATAAAAGCAGTTTTCTTTTGTATAGCATTCTTTTTACCACCATTCCGTATATGAATTTTTCACTGCAGCTTAGAGGTTATAATATGAGTGCGCTTTTTTTGGTGATGCTGGTCTATTTTTCGTGGACTTATATTTCGGATAAAAAAAACCTTTCACTTTTTATTGTGTTAATCTGCAGTTTGTTGCTTTTGTATACAATACCTTCAAATCTATACGTACTTGTGGCTTTTGGGTTTCTACTTTTCTGTAGTTGGTTGTATTATTACCGTAAAAGGGAAAATATTTCACGGCTATATTTTAATGTGATGATTTCAGTAATCGGTGGGGCTGTTTTAGCATTTTTCCTGTATTTGCCAATATTGGAAGATGTAATGTTTAACAAATACTCCAATAGAGGTCCCTTTGGGTTGCTTTATTCATTTCACGTCTTAAGAATTGCGGTTGTCGATTTTTTCTCAAATAGATATTTTTTATTGCTGTTGTTGCTACCGGGATTATTTATTTTTTATAAAAAGAGCTCAATAAAGGAACGCTACTATTTTTTGTTTTTGGCGGCTCTTTTTGTTGTGCCATTTGTGCTTTCCTTTTTACATCAAAAAGCTCCATTTCCCAGAGTTTTTGTTCCGTTGGCTCCTATATTCTGTATCATTTTGACGATACTGATCGTGAAATTTATTGATACTTTAAAGGTATATCAAACACGCATTTTACAAGTAGTTGTTTCGGTTTACTGTATTATTGTTTTTCTGAAAGAAATGGATAGAAACAATGTCATTATTTCAAAAAATATAGTTGAGAATAATATGGAAACCCAGGATTTATACAGAAATTTTTACTTGGGAAGTTTTTACAAGCAAGACAGCACGATGAACTATTTGAGCAAAATCCATAATAATTATCCGGTGGTCAAATACGATCAAAGAGACCAACCTTCCACTGATTTATATTTAAGAAAATACAACATACCTTTTAGTGAAGTTGACACAATAACAGCTATTTCCAGGGAATTGAAAGAAAGGGGAAAAGTGTATGTTTTAACTTCATTTAAGAATAGAACAGTAGATGCGCTTAATAAAATAGACAGTATTGAAATAGAGGTTTTAAGCCCCGAGTATGCTTTTACAAATATTATTAGCGTACAAAAAAAATAAAGAGTAAAATTTATTTTTTCAATCCAAGAATACTGAAAAACAAACTGAAAAGTATAATCTGAACGCCCAATAGCATTAGCGTAATTGCAGGAATAACTCTTCTTAAAATTGCCGTGCTTTCAATATTTCCATAACCGGTGGCCTGCCAATCTGAATATGCCAAAAAGCTTAGAACTATTCCCACAATAACCAAAACAAAACCGGTTATCAAGCCTTTTTCCAAATTAATAAATTTGAAAAGCCGGTCATATTTTTTTGACTTCGGAAGAAGTTCGTTTTCTACCGTGAAAACTTTTGTTAGGCCGTAAAAAAGGATAAACTGGAAACCAATAAGTATAAAGCCGGAAGTGAAAAGAAGGGTGTGCACATCAAAATTTACATTTCCCACGGAAACGGGCCCGGTAATTAAAATTGCCGAAGTAATCAGCCCAAAAAGCATTAACAACAAACCGGGAACCATAAATAACCAATTGGGGCTGTAGAGCACCAAAAACCGTAAATGCCTCCAACCGTCACGCCATGTATTCAAATGTGGTGGTCGGGAGCGCCCATCAGGTGAAAGGATGGTCGGTACTTCCGCAATTTTAAGATTTTTAAGACTTGCCTTTACGATCATTTCACTTGCAAACTCCATTCCCGTGGTTTTTAGCTCCATTTTGTAAAAAGCTTCCTTGCTGAACCCACGCAAACCGCAGTGAAAATCACCAATTTTACTTTTAAAGAACAATCTCCCAATAAAGGAAAGTACCGGGTTTCCCAAATATTTATGCAAAAAGGGCATGGCACCTTTTTTAATTCCGCCCTTAAAACGATTGCCCATTACCAAATCATAACCTTCCCGAAGTTTCATGATATAGGGCATCAAATTTTCAAAATCATAGCTATCATCGGCATCGCCCATAATAATATACTTTCCGTTTGCAGCTTCTATGCCGCCCCGCAGTGCACTGCCGTAACCTTTTTGTGGAACGTTTATAACGGTAGCGTTTAAATCTTTTGCAATTTGTTGCGAACCATCCGTGCTGCCGTTGTCGGCAATAATAACTTCGCCCACTATGTTTTCTCGTTCAAAAAAACCTTGTGCCTTTTTTATGCAAACGGCAAGTGTTTCAGCTTCGTTTAGGCACGGCATTACAACAGATAGTTCTACGTTCATATTTTTGAAGTTATTTTTCGGAATAAAATAATTCCGATTAAAATGGCAAAAAAGTAATTGTAAAATAAATAGCGCATAATGGAATGCGAGGCAAATGCCACGATCATTGCATTTGAAACTATAAGTGTGGAAGCAAATAGCAATAGACCATTATTTATAGACCATTTTTTAAAAGTAATTATTGTGCTATAAAGAAAAAGAAGCAATGCGAGCACTGTCGGCAGGATTCCCTTAAAACCGTGAAAAATACCTTCAAAATAAATGGAAATATATTTTTCGAAATTATCTTTCACCAAAACGGGAAGCATTTCCTTTGCGGCTTTTTCGGCCAAAATTACATTTTCACTCAATTTATTGGTTTTGCTCTCAAAATAGTTCATCGTGGGAACGTGAAAAGATCTATTGCAGATCCACGGAAAATTGTTGTGAAAAAGCATGTATTTTTCAGTGGCGTCGCCTTCTACCTTTGAACTCAAAAGACCTAAGCTGTCAATTTTTTTATAGGTTCTTGAAAAAACTATTTTTTCATTCTCAGTTTTCATCAAAGAAGCATCTTCTTCATCTGAAACATAAAGTGGCAAAGTGAGTGCATTTACATAGCTGAAGGGCGTGGTAACAAAGAAACCGTGAACGGCTTTGTGATATGTCTTGTCTAAGGTTTGAGTGATAATTGGCAAAATAAAAAGAAGTATCCCAAAAAATAGATTGGGTCTGTTAAGAATATTTTTTCGCTCTTTTAAAATGTACAAAACCCCTAGAATGGGGGCAACAATTATAAACTGACCGCGCGTTAGGCACAATAATATAAATGCAATAGAAAGGTGAACTAATTTATTGGGCTGGTTGTTAAATAAAAAATCTAAGCTATAAGCTATCAAAAACAGGTAAAAAGGATAGGAGAGTCCTTCCGAAGTCAGGTTGTTTCCCACCAAAAGTGGCGGAAAATATGGGAAAATATGCAGTATGAACAACACAAAAAACTCCAAGTTTTTAAGTTTCAGAAGTTGGTTGCATGTTTTTAGAAGCTTGGCAATTGCCAAAAAACCTAGCAACAGCTGAAAAGCAACCACAGCGGTTTCAAAAAAGCTGCCGAAAAAAAGATCAAAACTCCTCAAAAAAAGTCCGTAGCCTGGAAACCTGTAAAAATGTACTCTAAAATAGGTGTTGGTATCGGGAGAATAGATGGCCGGTTGAAGAACAAAATAAATAAAGACCGCTAAATAGATTAACAGCAATAACCCATCAAACGCAGAAAATTTTAATCCTCTTGTAGAATATTTAAACAATTTGATGGTTTTAATTAATTATTTGTGGGACTGTAAAACTAAAAATAAATTTTAGCTTTACATTCTTATACCGAAACCCTTTTTAAAAAAAGAAATCACTTGGAAAGCAATACATTTTCAGTAAAAAAATATACTGCGGAAGATAAACTCTTGTGGCAGAAATTTCTGGGGACTTCCAAAAATGCAACTTTTCTGTTTCAAAGGGATTTTATGGAATATCATGCCGACAGATTTACGGATTATTCCCTTCTGGTATTTAAAAAAGGAAAAGTTGTTGCGGCCCTGCCAGCAAATATTTCTGAAAATACCGCGTATTCCCATCAAGGATTGACCTACGGAGGTTTGCTGCTTCAGAAAAAAACAAAGTTGAAGGAAGTCGTTTTGATTTTTAGCAGTGTGCTTCAATTTCTGAATGAAGCGGGAATTGAACATCTTCATTTAAAAATGTTGCCGAAAATATATAATTTATTGCCTTCTGATGAAATGGATTATCTGCTTTTTATTACAGAAGCGGAAAAGGTGCGTACCGATGTTTTAAGCGTAATTGATAACCAAAATCCGTTAAAGATTGCTGCGAACCGAATGGAAGGAGTGAAAAAAGCAAATAAAAGCGAGCTTCGGATTGAGGAAGAAAATGATTTTGAACCGTTTTGGGAAAAAATATTGATTCCCAACTTAGCGCTTCGCCATCAAGCGCTGCCTGTACATTCATTTGGTGAAATAACCGAACTGGCAAACAATTTTCCGAAGAACATCATCCAGTTTAATGTTTATAAAGCAGATGAAATTGTAGGCGGCGCAACTATTTTTGAAACCGAAACCGTAGCGCACGTGCAGTATATTTCTGCAAATGAGGACAAGCAGCAATTGGGGACGTTGGATTTTTTATTTGAGTATTTAATAACCGAGCGTTTCAGAAATAAAAGATATTTCGATTTTGGGACTTCCAACGAGAACCATGGGAAAAACATAAATGAAGGCCTGCTTTATTGGAAGGAATGTTTTGGGGGCCGCAGCATTGTACAATCATTTTATGAAGTGAAAACCGCAAATTATAAAAAATTAGCAACCGTTTTTATATGATTCCATTTTTAGACCTACACGCCATAAATAAACGTTTTGAAAAGCAATTTCAAGACGGCTTCAAGCAATTTCTGGATTCGGGATATTATGTTTTGGGAAGTCAAGTAAAATTGTTTGAGGCAAATTTTGCGCGCTATTGCGGCACGAGTTACTGCATAGGTGTTGGCAATGGTTTGGACGCTTTGCGGTTGATTTTGGAAGGATATAAAATTCTTGGAAAATTAAAAGACAATGATGAAGTTTTGGTTGCATCAAATACCTACATCGCTACAATTTTGGCAATAAAACAAGCCGGCTTAAAACCTGTTTTGGTGGAGGCAGATTTTAATACGTATAATTTCGATATCAATTCACTTAAAAGTGCTATTTCAGAAAAAACGAAGGCGATAATGCCCGTTCATCTCTACGGACAGCTTTCGCCAATGGAAGAAATTTTAAAGATTTCAAAAGAAAATAATTTGCTCGTTATTGAGGATGCCGCACAGGCCCACGGAGCTAAAAATAGTGATGGAAAACTGGCGGGAAATATTGGCGATGCGGCTGGCTTCAGTTTTTATCCCACAAAAAATTTGGGCGCCCTGGGAGATGGGGGAGCGGTAACCACTAATAATGGGGAATTGGCCGCAGTGATTACAAAACTGCGAAATTATGGTGCTTCCACAAAATATGTAAATGAGATTGTAGGTTTAAATTCAAGGCTTGATGAAATTCAGGCTGCCTTTTTAAATGTGAAATTACCAACTCTGGATTCTGATAATGCAATGCGAAGAGCGATTGCAAAAAAGTATATTTCAGAAATAAAAAATGATAAAATAATTCTTCCGCATTACGATGGAAGTGAAAACCACATCTTTCATCTTTTTGTGGTTCGCGTTGAAAATAGAAATGAATTTATAGATTACTTGGACCGCAATGGAATTGGCCATTTAATCCATTACCCCATTCCGCCACACAGACAAGAGGCGCTTTCTGAATTTAAAAATTTAAACTTTCCCGTTACCGTAAAAATCCATGAGCAAGTAGTGAGCATTCCCATAAGCCCAATACTTTCTAACGCTGAAGTTGAGACTATAATATCAGTTTTAAATAAATATTAGGTGAAAATACCATCCTTTATACGCGGTAATTTGCTTTTGAAGATGACATCGCTCAATGCTGTGGTGGTAAGTATCAGGCTCTTGATTTCTGCCGTTGTGCAACGTCTTCTCTATGATTATGTAGGTGCTGTAGGACTTTACAAAATTGGTCAGCTTAGAAGTTTGTCGCAGTTATTGATGTCAATCTCTTCGCTCGGTACTTTCAGCGGCCTGGTAAAATATGTTGCAGAATACAGGTCAGACAAGGCCCAGCTTCAAAAGCTATTTAGCACTACGTTTGTTTTTACCATATTTGGTGTTTTAGGTAGCTGTATCACGCTGCTTGTGTTTTCAGACCTCATCAGCGATTATCTTTTTGCCTCAAATGAATTTTCATATATAATTAAATTAACTGCTGTTATTATTCCCTTCATCGCGGTGCAACGCGTTTTTAATGGAGTTATAAACGGACTGTCCGAATACAAAAAGTTTGCAAAAATCGATTTGGTCAGTTACCTGCTTACGGTGTCATTAACTCTGTTGTTTCTTTTCCAGTACAATTTGGACGGGGTGCTGATAGCTATTAGTATTACGCCGATAATTCAGGTATTGGTCCTGCTTTTCTTTTTTTTCAGAGTACTGCGTGGCTACATAAGTTTCAAGGATATAAAATTGAAATCCCCTATGGCAAAAAGCCTTTTTGCTTTTACGGTTATGTCCTTTGTGAGTTCCATTTTACTACCTCTTGTGGAAATAGATATAAGAAGCATGCTGGAAGAACGAATGTCAGGACGGGACGCCGGGGTATGGACCAATATGACTTTTATTTCGAAAAATTATATGGTTTTTTCAGGTTCCCTTTTTACATTATATGTGCTTCCCAAATTTGCGGGAATCTATTCCGCAAATAATTTTAAGAAAGAAGTTTTCAATATTTATAAAACCATTTTGCCGCTATTTGCCGCAGGTATGATTCTGGTTTATCTTTTTAGACACCTTATAATTGAATTGTTATATCCAGGATTGACCGAAATGGCGCCACTCTTTAAATGGCAGCTGATAGGAGATTTTATTAGGCTCGCGTCTTTGGTGCTTCTAAACCAGTTTTTGGCAAAAAAATTAGTGCGAAGTTTTATATTTTCAGAGCTTTTTTCATTGGCACTTTTTTATGTGCTGGCCCAATTGCTTGTTGCTCCGTATGGAGTTGAGGGAATTGTAATCGCACATTTTATCAGGTATGTGTTTTATTTTTTTGTTGTTTCATTTTTAGTGTTCAGATATTTTAAAAAACAAAGAAAGTAAATTTTAAAGGAAAAAATCAGGTAAAGTTTAGATAGCTTTGAAACCAATTTTGTTGCATGCTTGATTCTAAAAACTCTTACAGACAGGTAATTAAGGCCACTTCGCTTTTTGGGGGGGTTCAGGTATTCAATATTTTGATTTCCATAGTTCGCTCAAAATTTATCGCCTTGTGGATAGGCCCTGCGGGTTTTGGCATCGCCACGCTTTTGAACACGACCATAGGCCTCATCAACGGAATGACCAATTTGGGATTGGACAGAAGTGCCGTAAAGGATATTTCCTTCAGTCATGCCAACGCACAACCTGAAGGTACCGCACGCACCATCCAAATTGTGAAGAGATTAGTGTGGTTTACCGCTATTTTGGGCAGTGTAATTATGCTTGCGGGCGCTCCGTGGTGGAGTGAGATTGCCTTTGACTCAAAGGAATATACCCTATCCTTTGTCTGGATTTCTTTGGCACTGTTTTTTAAACAGCTTTCCAATGGTCAGTTGGCAATACTGCAAGGCCTTCGAAAATTAAAAAAACTTGCAAAGGCGAATCTGTATGGAAATCTTTTGGCACTGCTCATTACGCTTCCCCTGTATTATTTTTACCGAATTGACGCCATTGTACCTGCAATAATAATTTCTTCTTTTATCGTTTTTATTTTTACCTATTATTTCGCCCATAGTGAAAAGGTTGCTACCATTAAACTTACCAACAGGGAAGCTTTTGTTGAAGGAAAAACAATGGTGCAATTGGGGCTTACGCTGAGCATTAGCAGTATGATCGGTCTTTTGGTAGCGTATATTATTCAAATCTTTATTAGCCAAACTGGGGGGCTGTCGGAAGTGGGTCTATACAACGCCGGGTTTGTTATTCTGAATGCATATGTGGGGCTGGTCTTTACGGCTATGGAAACGGATTATTTTCCGAGATTATCTGCAATTTCCGATAGGATCGAAGCCATACGCCAAACCGTTCTTGAACAAGCTTTTATCGCTATTCTTCTCATTCTGCCAATTATAGTAATTTTTTTGGCGGCCGCGCCATTCATTATTGTGCTTTTATATTCCAATGAATTTGTACCGATAATAGATATGGTTCGTTGGGGTATTTTGGGAATGGTATTCAAAGCCGTTTCCTTTTCCATGGGATACATCTTAATAGCGAAAGGTGACTCAAGACTTTTTATGAAAACGGCAATCGGGTTTAATGCTTTACTCTTAATAATGAATCTTTCCGGCTATTATTTTGGCGGTTTGGAAGGCTTGGGGATTAGTTTTTTATTATATTATATCATTCATTTCATAGGCTTGCGGATGATTACAAAAACACGATATGATTTCTATTTTAATAAAAGCTTTTACGGCATCTTCGGCATTTGTGTTTTAATATGTGGAATTTCATTTTTGTTGACCTATATAGAATATTCCTATCTTAAATATGGTTTGTTAATAGTTATGGCTGGTTTTTCTTTTGTATTTTCATACATCCAATTGGATAGAAAAATGGACATAAAGGAATTATTCCGAAAGATTTTTAGAAGAAAATAATGGTCGGCTCGTTAAAAAGAACATATCGAAATACCCGCGAGAGTTTTAGGTTTTACCTCTCGGTGAATTGGATAAAAACCATTTATTTCAATTTCAGGATGTTTCCCGTAAAAACGGCCCGGAAGCTGCCTGTTTTTTTCTATGGACCAGTAAAACTCTGCGCAATACGTGGTAAGATTATAATTAAAGCTCCTATTAAACGGGCGATGATCGGATTTGGACAGCCATATGAAATGAATACAAAATTTCAAGGCATTTCCGAACTTTTCTTAAATGGAACATTTGTAATTAAAGGACATATTCAATTTGGTAAAGATTATTTTATATACATATCAGATAATGCATACTGTGAATTTGGACATATGGCATCCCTAGCTTCTAGAGGTAAGTTAATTTGTAAAAATAAAATTGTATTCGGCGATTATGCTCGAATTGGATCAGAATCGCAGGTAATAGATACCAATTTTCATCAAATGATTAACACTCAAACGAACGAAAAATATCCGATGGATGGCACCATTAAATTAGGAAACTACAATTTTATTGGCAATAGAGTTTCAATAATGCAGAAAACTATAACGCCCAATTACTGTACTATAGCCTCAAATACATTGTGTAATAAGGACTATTCAAAGCTCGGGGAGAATATCTTAATAGGAGGGATACCGGCAAAATTATTAAAGGAAAATATATCGCGAGATTGGCTTGGTGAACAGGATATTTTAGAGAAATATTTGATAATAAAATAATTTAGAAAAGACGTAATCGGGGCTATATAATTATCTTTGCAAAAATAAATCTTCAGCCTTCCATTTTTTACTCCTATGCCACTTTCCCTATACAATCCCTTTGACGATTTAATTTTTGACGAACATTTCTGCTTTCTTTCGGGAGCGCTCACTACCGAAAAAATGCCAGTGTTTCCACAATGGTTGATGGACAAATTTAAGTTTGGCGATGAGCGCATCGAAATGATGGACAAGCAGAAAACCTACGTATATGCCGATTTGGAATTGCCCTGCTCCCCAGAGGTAAAAAATGCCTTTGACGCACTGGATGAAAAAATTCAGGCCGCCTACAAAAAAGACTACGAGGGAATGGCCGCGCTGGACGAACTGCTCATCTTTCAATGGACGGGCAGAATGCTGTACGGCCTACTTTATTATGAAATGCGGTACGAACGCGACCGATTGCTGCGGCAAGGGGAGGAGTTTGCCCTTTCCACGCAGTTGAAACAGCGGTTCGGGAATTTCCATTTGATGCTCCAATCCATTGTTGAGTCGGTTTCTTTCGTTGGAAGAAAGCCGTGGAGCATAGTGGTGTTTCCACTGAAATATTCGGCCGATATTTTCAGCTATCGCGATGATGCCATCAATCTGCTGTTTTCATTTGGGGTAAACGGTTTTGGCTTTGTTGCGTGCTTACAGGACAATGGTATAATTGCCGAAAAGCAAAAAGAGTTACTCGAAAAAATGAAAGGCCAGGTTTTGCACCCTATCCAGTTTGAGGAATTGTACGCCCGGTTCCATTACTCCGATTATATCTTACAGTATAACCCGGAATACAAAATTGAAAGGAAGGATAATGCAATTACTATAGAAGCGATTCCTATTGAAAAAAAGGGAAGCAAGCCTATTTTCGGGTTTTGGGACGAGGATATTTTTGCCCAGTTGCTCGCCAACTATTGGAGCGTTTACGGCATTGAGCGGGAGGATATCCTACAATTTCAAAAGCCGCCGCTCAGCTTTTTGGAAAACCCGTATTCCAAGGATTTTATAAAGCCGGAAGCAATCGATTTGCCTTTTTAATTAGAATTCCAAACTTTCAAATATTTCTTGGCCATTGAAATATAATGGTGTTCCCGTTCAATAAACGCCCGTGCATTTTTTGAAATAGTTTGTAATTTTTCGGGATTCAAAATTAGGTCTTCCATTTTTTGGAATAAATAATCCACATCGGGAAGGGCGTTGATGCACACTTCATCTTCCTTTAGATTATAATGCTCCAAAAACTCCGCTTCGGCACCGGTAAAAACTACCTTTCCCTTTGCCATGGCTTCCAAAGCGTTATAACCTTGGTCATACGCAAACACTTGGTCCAAAATTATATGCGCTGAATTGTATTTTTCGATGTATTCGGAATAGGGAACATTTTCAACGGTTATCACTTCAATATTATTGGAAAATTTATGCTGGATTTTTTTCAGTGCAGCTTCAAAATAATCATTTCCTTTTTTAAAATAATTTGCCCGATTAATGCCGTGGAAAATGATAATTTTTTCAGAAACGGGAAGGGGTAGATAGTTTAACTTTTCAGTATTTACGGGGTTTGGTATAAGTCCTAAGTATTTTGAATGTTGTTGCAACGGAATGTCATAATCTAAATCGGAAGCAATAATTCCATCTACTTTTTCAAAAACAAAATTGTGTAATTCTTTGTAGTCGGGTTTTAAATATTTCAAAGCAGGAAAAAATTCTTTATCTGAAATTTTCCCTTCAAAATAGGGACTGAAAATTGAATACCGAAACTTTTTTTCAAAAGCATATTTCACGCTCATGTAATCTGTGCCACAGGAAAGTAGAAATAGCTTTGTATTGTTTTTTTTTAAAAAAGAAATAACTTCTTTTTCATATTTCGGCTGCAAGCCAAACGGGCTTTCATTTATAAGTTGCACAAAGTCAAAACCGGAGAAAACTTCCTTTTCCCGAAAAAATTGATTTTTAAGTGAAATGGAATTAATATCCAACCCCATGATTTTAAAGAGCAGGACCTTAATCTTTTTTGAAAATCCGGAATCGTATTTCCGTTTTAAAAGTATGTCTGAAGGGAATTTTTTAAAATCATCGCCCGTTGAAACCAACGTTACCTGGTGGCCCAATTGCTGCAACCCTTCTTTTAGGGAGTTGTGCAACCTGCTGTATTCGCCTACCAAAAGTATTTTCATAAAAGCTATATTTGCGTTGTGCAATCAAAAATACACAATAATTGACGATGCCCACCCAAAAGAAATTTAAAGTGTGTCTTGTTTCCATTTCACTGGCAAAAGGTGGTTTGGAGCGGTCTTGCGCCATGCTTTCACAAATGCTGGAATCTTACGGTCACGAAGTGCATTTGGTTATTTTGAACGATGAAATTGATTACCCATACAGCGGAAAATTGCTGAATTTGGGAAAGCTGAAAACCGAAAAGGATTCGATGGTGAAGCGTTTGCTGCGTTTCCGAAAATTTCGAAATTATTTAAAAAAGGAAAATTTTGATGTAGTTATCGACCACCGACCCAAAAATAATTTTGACCGCGAGAAATTTTATTCTCAATTTATTTATCGTGAATTGAATAAAATATATGTGGTACACAGTTCAAAAAAGACTGAATATCTCACTGAAAATTTATCGGCTTTTTCAAAAATCTATAATAAGAATATATTGAACGTTGCGGTTTCTGAATATATTGAAAACGAAATTCTTAAAAAAGAAGGAATCACAAATTCCGTTACCATCCACAATGCTTTCAATCCTACCTGGGCGGAAGAAGCTGGAAATTTCCCTGAAATCCTTCAAAACAAAAAATACATACTTTCTTATGGCAGAATGGACGATTCCATAAAGGATTTTTCATTTTTGATTAAAGCTTTTTCGCAATCAAAGGTTTGGGAAAAGGATTATAAATTGGTCATTTTGGGCGATGGGAAAGACAAACAGATGCTCCAAGGTTTAGCGGCTTCACAACTTGGTGCGCAGCATATTTTGTTTTTGCCATTTACAAAAAACCCTTTTGAGATTATCAAAAAATCGCATTGTGTAACCCTTACCAGCAAATACGAAGGATTTCCGATGGTGCTTGTGGAATCACTTTCTTTGGGAACGCCCGTGGTTTCATTGGACGTAGTTTCGGGGCCTTCGGAAATCGTGCAGCATAAAAAAAACGGATTGCTGATTGCCGAAAGAAACTTATCTTTATTTGCGGAAGCGTTGCAAACAATTTGCTTTGATGAAGGAATGTATAAAACTATGAAAAACAACGCCCGACCATCCGTTGAAAAATTTTCAATGCAGACCATTTCTGAAAAATGGAACCAAACTTTACAGCATGCCCTACACTAAAATAGAAAATATCGATTTAATTGAAATTCCCAAAATAACCGATCCGCGTGGCAATTTGTCGGTAGTGGAAGAAGGTTTTTTGCCTTACGCCGTAAAACGCGTTTATTATTTGTACGATGTGCCCAGCGGTGCCTATCGCGGCGGTCACGCCCACAAGGAGCAACAGGAATTTTTGATACCCCTTAGTGGTAGTTTTGAAGTTATTTTGGATGATGGGGAAAACAAAAAATCCGTTACTCTCAATAAACCAAATAAGGGATTATTGATACCTACGGGAATATGGCGGGAACTTGAAAATTTCTCCTCAGGCGCAGTGTGTTTAGTGCTCTCATCCGGCAGATTTTTGGAAAGCGATTACATTCGGGAATATGACGAATTTAAGCTATTTAAAAGTACCTAAACGCAGGCCTAACTTTTCCAGATTATCTTTCGTTTTTGAAAGATATTTCAAAATTGTTTTATTCTGCCGAAGTAGAAACTGCTGTTTTTTACTAAGGTTTTCCAGATTTATTTTCTGAAAATTTTTCTGAAAAGCATCTTTATTACCTTCTATTTTTGCCAAAATACAAAGGGAATATCTGTTTAAATCCAGAAATTTTTTAAGCGCGGGATTGTTTTTTTCGTAATTTTCATAGGCCTCAAAATTGGCTTTTTCTTCCAGATTTTTTACACTTTGGAACAAGCTATTTTTTCGAACTACGTAAGTGGCACAAACTTTTGGACTGAAAACAATTGTGTATTTTAACCCAATACGCACGTAAAGATCAGTATCTTCGCCACTTTTTATTTTGGGGTCATACCAACCTGCCACTTCAAATACGTTCTTGTTAAGTACAGTGGAAATACTCAACAATACCGAATCCAATTGGCTGGCTTCAAAATAGTCTACTACCACAGCATCCGTTCCAATGGTCTTAATGGAATAACTATTTTTAAAAGTTTTTCCGTTGCGCTTTATTTCGGTAGCGGTGGCAAAAACGGATTCATTGGGAAATTGGTTTATCAATCTATTTTGCTCTTCCAAATAGAATGGATACCAATAATCATCGGCATCCATTAATGCTATATATTTTGAATTTGCCTGTTGTATCGTAAAATTTCGTGCGGCAGATGCCCCGCTGTTTTCCTTTGAAAAATACCGAATACGCGGATCGTTGAATTTTAAAATTTCAGCTTCACTTTTGTCGGTTGAACCATCATTCAAAATCACTACTTCAAAATCTGTAAAAGTCTGGGCCAAGACACTTTTCAAAGTATCGGCAATGTACTTTTCTTTATTAAAGACCGATATGACTACTGAAAATCTAGGCATCATTTGGTTTTATGGAACTAAGATACCCCAAGCGGTACAAATCAAAAAGGAAAAGTGAAGGTTTTGGTGAATACAGATTTTTGAGCATGGGTTTTCTGAAAACACTGAAAAACCCTCTTACCGAAAACAATAAGTTGCGATTCTTTAATTTTAAATACGTTTTTAAGATTTTCACCGTATCTGCTTCTATTGCTCCCCTTTTATAAAAATTCAACAAATTTTGAAGTGCCAACTCAGATTTTTTTATAAAATCCTCGTTGCTTTCCAAATTCAAGTGAATCACCGGATTGTCTATATGTAAAATGGAAATACTATTCTTTTGAAGCTGATTCGCAAATACGGAATCCTCGTAACCATATCCCGCAAGTTTTTCGTTGAATTGTATAATTTTGAAAATTTCCTTTTTTATGGCAAACCCCATGGTTATAAAACTTAGGCAGGGATTTTTTACACGTTCCGCAAGTGGAAGACTTTCCCGATCGGTCCCGTATTTGTGCCGCAAACTGAAATTTTCCGAAACATTTTCCGGATACTTTATTCCGCCGAAAATAACCGAACTTCCTTTTGAAAAGGCCGATAGATAGTTCATGATAAATTCTGAAGAAGAAGGAAAAGTATCTGCATCCAAAAATAACAGCCAATTGTGTTTGGCCTTTTCGGCCAAAAGATTCCTGATTTTGCTTCGGCCAATATTTTCACCCAAAACCTGAAAACTACAGTTTTCTATGGAATTTATTTTTTTATTTTCTTCTAAGAAATTTTTATTGGTGGAAGCATCGTCCAGTACGATTATTTCATAAGCTACAGTTGCAATTTCACACTGTTTCTGCAGATTTTCCACCAGCGAAAGCACATTGTAATTATAGGTTGGAATTAATACGGAAATCATTTTCTGCAGCTTAATATGGTTTCTTCCATAAACCCATAACGCTCATTTGGGGAAAAAGTTTTGATTTCAATAGTTTGAAAACCGCTATCCTTTAAACGTTGCCGCAATCCTTCAACAGAATAAATGCGCACGTGGTCTTCCTGCCCAAAGGCTGCCAATCTTTCTGACGCCGTTTTTTTTGAGAAATCCTCATAAATTTCCCCTTCCTTAAATGGTGTTTGGATAATACATGTTCCCTTTGGTTTTAAAACACGGAAAAGCTCCTCCATCGCCTTTAAATCATTTTCAATATGCTCCAAAATATGATAACAGATTATAAGATCGAAAAAATTATTCTCCAAAGGAATTTTAGTAATGTCGTACTGATAATCTGCCAAAAATTCATCTTCAAAATCGGTACTGAAATATTCAATATTCGGGTTTTTCTTTAAATTTCTATAAACACTTCGCGAAGGTGAAAAATGGAGTACTTTTCCATTCAGTAAACTATTTTCGGTTAGGTAAGAATAAAGTCTGCGAGTTCGTGAACGGCTGCCGCAGAATGGACAGAGCTTATCTCCGTCCGGAATGGCGATAAAATTTTTTAAACCTCGCCCACAGACAGTACATTCATATTTTTTTCCGTGGAGGTGAAATGCAAATAACGACCTGAAAAACACCTCATTTTGAAAAAGGAATTTTTTTGGTAACACGGAAAGTGCTATCTTTTTTAGGGTTTGGTACATGCCGCTAAAATACAGTAATCTTTTTTAGGTTGAAATTAAATAAGCGAAACTGATGAAGCTGCTTTTAAAATTGATTTAAATTTTTAATAAAAAAAAGTATCTTTAAAGAAAAACCTGGTGCGCGATCTATTGCTTCTCTTCATTTTTATTTCATCAATTTTTGCGGTGCACGCACAGGAAGAAGCTTGGTTTTATCTGCGGGCACGCGATACTTCCTTTTCACCTTCATTTGAAAAAAAGGGTGATTATTTAATATATACCGGGCAAGATCCCAAACTGAGTGCTGGACTTCAAAATTACACTATAAAAGCATTCAAGAAGACTCAGAAAAATGCCATAAGGGAAAACTTAAACAAAACTTTTTTTGTGATAGCAGACAAAAAAAGTCTGTTGCAGGATTTGCTGATAAACATGGCCGATATTTTTGAATCTGGTGAAATAATTCCAAAGGAGGACAGGAAAATATTTGAGCCCAATGACTACGGGCTTACTAGTACCATTGGAGATAGCAAGGGTTTTAAAGTAAGCTTGGATTATCTGGATTTTCTAGAATTGCCCAAAGCTTGGTATTATACCACTGGAGATAGAAATACTTTTGTTGGAATATCTGATGGCATTATTGATACAACAAATGTTGAATTTAAAGGGAAGATTACCGTATTAAAAAAATCGTATGATGTTAAGGGGCACGGTAGTAGCGTGGCTTCAATAGCCGTTGGTCAGGGCGATAACAGCTATGGTGTACCTGGCGTTTGTTATGATTGTAGTATTTACGCAACCACTTATGGGAGCTCAAAGGCGTTGAGCATTTTTACAGAGTTGGCAGATGCTGGTGCCAAGGTTATAAATTGTAGCTGGCTTAGTAGCTTTTCAAGTCCAAAAATACAGGAAGGGATTAACGAGTTGCTCAAACAGGGTACTGTGATTGTAGCTTCCGCTGGGAATAAGCCATGGAGTGTCACTTTTGGTCAAAAGTCTTATTACCCCGCCTCATATGATCATGTAATTTCAGTTTCTTCAGGAATGTTCAAATACGATAGTATAGAGGACAACATTATACAGTTAGATTCTGGTGAGTATTATGCAGAAAATATTAGAGGTCATGTGGGGAGAACAGTAGGTTTTGAAGGTAATGATCTGAAAGGTAAAGCCAAAATATGGCCTATTTCCATAACAACGCTAAATAAGGATGTGGATCTATTGGCTCCATCGGTAGGTATTGTGCAATTGGCCAAAACATTAAGGACAAACAAAATTTCCAATATACCTTTTGAGGCTACCTCGCCTTCCGCCCCTTTGGTTTCCGGAACAATCGGCTTAATGTTTTCTCTCTACCCTTGTCTGCCGGCAGATGAGGTGGAGAGTATTTTAAAAATGACGGCTATGAACATTGACGACATTGAGGTTAACAAACCCTACGCAGGAATGTATGGCGCTGGAATTTTAAATACCGGTCGGGCCGTGGAAATGGTTTTTGATATGTTCGCCGAAAAAGGCAGCGTAAAAATTGAAAACCAGAGTTTCAGTCGGTGGGATTTTAAACTCACCTCTATTTCTGAAGTTGTGATGCAAAATCAAAAATTTACGGAAGATTCTTCCTTGAAATTAACATCTAAAAAAAGAATTGTAATTTCTGAAAACACAATTTTAAAACCGAATTCCAATGGGAAAATTCATCTCAAAATTGACCCTTCGCTCAAAAAAGAATGTGAACTTCAGCTTCGCGATCCTAATATTCTAAATGATTAAACCGTTTTCTGAACTACTTCAAAAATCTGGTTTTCATCACATTTCAAGGTTTTGGAAGGATATTTCAGCAGCAATGCATAATCGTGCGTTGCCATTAAAATAGTGTTGCCATTTTTATTTATTTCGCGCAAAACTTCCATTACTTCCACACTAGTTTGTGGGTCTAGGTTTCCCGTGGGCTCATCTGCCAAGATAAGTTCGGGATCATTTAAAAGAGCACGCGCAATGGCAACGCGCTGCTGCTCCCCGCCCGAAAGTTGGTAAGGGTATTTAAAGGCTTTGGTTTTCATATCCACCTTATCCAACACCTCGTTAATTTTGCTTTCCATGGCGGCTTTGTCTTTCCAGCCCGTTGCTGTCAAAACAAAGTTGAGGTTATCGCGCACCGTGCGATCATTCAAAAGTTTAAAATCCTGAAAAACCACGCCCAATTTTCTTCGTAAAAAAGGAATGTCTTTTTCTTTCAAAGTTGCCAAATCATATCCTACAATATTGCCTTCCCCTTCCTGAAGTGGAAGATCGCCGTAAAGCGTTTTCATAAAACTACTTTTTCCGGTTCCGGTTTTCCCGATTAGGTACACAAATTCCCCTTTTTCCACTGAAACGGAGACATCAGAAAGAACTAAATTGTCACCTTGATAGATGGAAGCATCTTTTAAAAATAATACGGTATCGGCCATTGGGATTATAGATTTACGATTTCGATTTCAAAAGTAATTTGAATTACTTCAAACTGCAACTGATTACTGCCAACATATTTATTTTTCTGAAGTTTTTTCTTTCAAAGCATCTATTTCTTTTTGCTGTTGAAGCGTATAAAGTGTCAATTCTTCAATTTTTTGTAGCAAAAGAAGGTTCATTTCTTTCAATGAAATTCCTTCGGTTTCCATCGTTTCCGCAGAAGGTACATTTGGCAGATGGTTGTTTTCTTTTAAGAATGCTTCCAGGTCTTCCAAGGCAATCAAACTGTAATTTGGCATCATTTCGGAAAAACCATTATAATAGGTCTCAAAAACATAATCCGGAGCAACGGCGCCGTCCAGATCTACCAAAACTTCCTGTGTGTGGATTTTTCCTTTTACGGTCAAAAGCTCATCGGGAATAGTTGTGCCAATGCCTATTTTTCCATCCTTTTCAGAAAGATTTTTAAAAGGATTGCGCTGTGCTGTGGCGGAAAAACAAAACAGCAGAACAATGGTAATTACGATTTTAGGTAACAATTTTTTCATGACAAATAATTTTTATAAAAATAGGGGTTATTTTTTGAATCAAACGTTTTTGATTTTTACCATCGCCAGCGTAAACAATAGCAATAGGCAGAGACAAGGCATGCCTTGTCTCTATGAATCAATCAATCAATCAACCCATACGTCTAACATTAATTATTGAATTTATCATCATTCCAATTTTGTGGGTTTTTGATAATATAATTTTCAATTCGGTTATATTCCGCGTGGTTGCGAATAATATGGTCGTGAAACCCCGCCTGCCAACCATTTTCTATTTCCAATCGGTTGGCGTGGCGCGTTACCGCCGATTTATACGAACCTACGATGGACGAAATGGTGTTCTTTCCGATATTTTGGAATAGGGTTTTCCCCGGTAGATACAGGGCATGCCCTGTATCTACAACACCGGGGGCATGCCCTGTATCTACAACACCGGGGGCATGCCCTGTATCTACACCGGGGGCATGCCCTTTATCCGTCGGGTTATCCGGTTTATCAATCAATAAAATTCCGTGAATATGGTTGGGCATAACCACGAATTCGCCCAACGAAACGAATTTTGAATGATTTGGAATTTCGTGCCACAAAATATCCGCAATAATCCCCAAGGATGAAAAAACCATTTTCCTATTCGTTATTTCCCCAAAATAATGATTCCTGTTTTTGGTGCAAATAGTTATAAAATAGGTGCCGTTCCAGCCGTAATTCCACCATTGGGCGCGGATGGATTCAATTCTATATTTTCCCCTAAATTTCGCCACCTTTCAATTGATATTCAAATCTTTGAAATGAAATTCTAATTCTTAAAAATAAAGAATATTTGCATAAAAATCTGAAATGTAATTTATTGCCATTTATAGCGTTATATTCCTATGAAAATTCTTCAAAAAAACATTCGTTAATTAAACCTTAAAAAATTACAGTATCGCCAAAAGCTACATTTAAAGTTAAATATCTTTACGCCACAAAAACTGTAAATAATGATAAAGAATTTTCTTGTTTTTTCACTTTTCCTATTCCTTTCATTTTCATCCTTTTCGCAGCAAACAGCGGTCTTTACAAATGACCTCGCCGATTTCAACCAAGCGCTGGAACTCTACAATAACGGGCAATATTTGGCTGCGCAAAGTCTTTTCGACAAAATAAAAAACAGCAGCGATGATGAAACCGTGCAAAGCGATTGTGCCTATTATATTGCGAATGCGGCGGTGAGGCTCAACCAGCAAAATGCCGACCAGTTGATGGAGGAATTTGTGGAGAAATATCCCACGAGTTTGAAGCGGAATTCTGCATTTATAGATGTCGCAAACTATTATTTCGAAAACGGAAAATATTCGCACGCCCAAAAGTGGTACGATAAGGTTGATACTTCAAATTTAAGTCGAAGTGAGCAAGAACGTTTCAATTTTAATAACGGATACGTCTATTTTAAGGCGAAGCGATATGACGAGGCGAAAAGCTATTTCAACAAGGTTTCCACTTCGCAGAAATACGGCTCGCAGGCGAAGTATTATCTGGGTTTTATCGCTTACGAAGGCGACGATTATGAAGAAGCCAACAAAAATTTCGAGGAAGTAAAAGGCGAGGAGCGCTATTCCGAAGACCTTAGTTATTACCAAGCCGATATGAATTTCAAGCTCGGAAAATTTGAAAAGGCTATCGAAATGGGGAAGGAGCAATTTGATAAATCCAGCCCGCAGGAGAAAAGTCAACTTTCAAAAATTATTGGGGAAAGTTATTTCAATCTTGAAAAATATGCCGAAGCCATTCCATTTTTAAAGGAATACAAAGGACTGCGCGGCAAATGGAACAACACCGATTACTACCAGTTGGGCTATGCCTATTACAAACAGGGCGATTACGAAAGCGCCATCGGCGAGTTCAACAAAATTGTTGACGGAAAGAACGCCGTTGCCCAAAACGCCTATTACCATTTGGCTGAGAGTTATCTAAAACTCGACAAAAAACAGGAGGCATTGAATGCTTTTAAAAATGCTTCGGAAATGGATTTTAGTGCCGAAATTCAAGAAGATGCTTATCTCAATTATGCAAAATTGAGTTACGAGATTGGTAATAGTTACAAAAGCACGCCCCAAGTTTTGCTTTCGTTTATTGAAAAATATCCGAACAACTCCAATAATGACGAACTGAAACGATTGTTGATCGACAGTTACATCACTTCAAAAAATTACAAAGAGGCGTTAGATTTGCTCGAAAATAACAAAAATTTTGCGGATGAAGACGCCTATCAAAAAGTTGCTTTTTACCGTGGAATTGAATTGTATAATGAAGCTGATTACAACGAAGCGATGTCGTTTTTTGACAAAAGCCTGAAATATCCCAAAAACCGGGATTTCACAGCGCGCGCAACCTATTGGAAGGCCGAAAGCGATTACCAACTCTCAAATTTTGAAAAATCGTTGGCTGGCTATAAAAAGTTTGCACAAATGCCGGGCGCGCAGAATACTTCAGAATATAAAAACTTGAAATACAATTTAGCCTACAACCATTTCAAACTTAAAAATTATACTGAAGCTATTTCAAATTTCAAAAGTTACGTAGGTTCTTCTTCCGCTGAAACAACCCGAAAAAAGGACGCATACCTGCGATTGGGCGACAGCTATTTCGTGACCAGCCAATATTGGCCGGCAATGGAAAACTACAACGCCGCAATCGATTTGGGCGGCGATAATGATTATGCACAGTTTCAAAAAGCCATTAGTTATGGTTTTGTGGATCGCAGCGAGAAAAAAGTCGAAGAGCTTATCACATTCATAAAAAAGTATAATAAATCCGTTTATCGCGATGATGCCTTATATGAATTGGGAAATACCTACGTGGCGCAAAACAAAACCAGCGAAGCTATTTCGGCTTACGATCAATTGGTTCGCGATATTCCAAATAGCAGTTTTGTTTCAAAAGCATTGTTGAAAAAAGCCTTGATTTATGACAATACCGGAAAGAGCAACGATGCGTTGGCAATTTTCAAAAGAGTGGCGAAGGACTTTCCTTCAACGCCCGAAGCGTTGCAGGCTGTTTCTTCCGCAAAAATAATTTACATAGACCAAGGAAATGTTGACGAATACGCCCGTTGGGTAAAAACCTTGGATTATGTGCAAGTGGGCGACACTGAACTTGACGATGCTACGTACTTGGCGGCGGAACAACCGTATTTGGAGAATAACCAGAGTCAAGCCAAAGGTAGATTTGAGGATTATTTAAAACAATTCCCGAATGGGCAGCACGCTTTAAACGCACATTTTTATTTGGGTCAGATTTATTTCGCTGACGGAAAAAACGATCAAGCCATTCCGCATTTTGAATATGTGGTGAACCGCGAGCGAAGTGAATTTACAGAACAAGCTTTGGCGCGTGTTTCGGAATTGTATTTGGGTAAAAAGGATTACCAAAATGCCTTAAAATATTTGAAGCGTTTGGAAGCCGAAGCAGATTTTCCGCAGAATATCATCTTTGCGCAGACCAACAGTATGAAGGCTTCGTATGAATTGAAGCAATATGCCGAAGCTGTAAATTATGCCGAAAAAGTGCTTCAAAATTCAAAGATTGACAATTCAATTAAAAGTGATGCACAGGTAATCATCGCCCGTTCGGCAATGAAGACCAATAATGAAGCAAAAGCCAAAACCGCTTACGCCGAAGTTCAGAAAATTGCAACCGGTGCCCTTGCTGCCGAAGCGCTTTATTACGATGCCTATTTCAAAAATAAAGAAGGAAATTTTGAAGGCTCAAATGCTTCCGTGCAGAAATTGGCGAAGGATTATTCAGGCTACAAACTCTACGGCGCCAAAGGTTTGGTGCTGATGGCGAAGAATTTTTACGCTTTGAAGGATGCATACCAAGCGACCTATATTTTGGAAAGCGTTACCAAAAACTTTACCGATTTCCCAGAAGTAGTTGAAGAAGCAAAAGCCGAGCTTGCAGTAATCAAAAACGCAGAGGCAAAAACCAATTCTTCCGTTGAAACCGGCGGAAACTAAGCAATTATTTTAAAACGATATTACTATAAATATGTCAAAGAAACGCATAGTATTATTTTCAATCGCAATAATTTTATTGTTCAATCTTTCGATGTTTTCGCAGGAAAAAGAACTCGATCCTGAGGTTGTAAATATTGTAAAACCATACACGCCTACAATTTCGGATGCCTTTAAAGTGAAGGAAACTCCTGAATTGAACGATTCCATTTCAACCACAAAAAAGGAGGTGAAGTACAGCATTTTCTCGGTTCCTGTGGCTTCTACTTTTACACCTGCGAAAGGCAAGGCTACTACAGTTGAAAAGGCAAAACCCATTAAATTATACGATAATTACGCAACGCTGGGCTTCGGAAACTACACCTCTATTTTGGGAGAATTTTACAGCAATTTTGAAATCAGTCGAACAGATAACGCCGGGTTTTTCTTTCGTCATAATTCCTCACAAGGAGATATTAAAGATGTGAAATTGGACAATAAATATTACGATACCAGTCTGGATGCCAATTACACAAGCAGACAAAAAGATGCAACCTATAGGCTTGATGCGGGCGTGGAACATCAAATATACAACTGGTACGGTTTGCCCGAGGATTACGTGACATATCTTGACAACGTAATTACTGATATCAATCCGTTGCAAATGTATTTTAGCGGTTACGCGGGCGGAAGTATTGCGTTGGACGATTCGTTTTTTGAAAAGGCGGCTTTGAACATTCGCTATTTGGGTGATGCGTTTTCCTCTTCGGAATTCAATGCTACTTTGAAGCCTGAGTTTTCTTTTCCGTTGGAAAATTTGACTTTTAATATTGATGGAGATATTGATTATTTAAGTGGAAGTTTCGACAGAAATTACACAAACACTTCAGACATTAAATACAGTTATTTAAATGCAGGCTTGGCACCGTCCATCACTTTTGTAAATGATGGTCTTTCTGTTTCATTGGGCGTTGCGGGGTATGTGAGTTTGGATTCTGAAAACAGTGACACGGAATTTTCGTTATACCCAAAATTGAATGCCTCGTACCGTTTATTGGACGAAACCGTGATTGTTTACGGAGGGGCAGAAGGCGGGCTTCAGCAAAATACTTATTATAATTTTAAGGAGGAAAACCCATTTGTTTCGCCTACTTTAAATATTGCGCCTACCAAAAAACTCTACGAAGGTTTCGGTGGAATTAAAGGGAAAATCTCTAATTCCGTTGCCTACAATGTTCGGGCTTCTTACGGAAAAGATGAAAACCGGGCGCTTTTTCAAATGAATCCTTTAAAGATTTACAACGCAAATTTTGAAGGATACGAATATGGAAATTCTTTCAATGTAGTTTATGATGATGTAAATACACTTGCCTTTTTCGCAGAATTGAAAGTGGAGGTTTCAAATACATTTTCATTGGGAATAAACGGAACCTATAATAGTTACAGCACAGATTTACAAAGTGAAGCGTGGAACTTACCGGATTTAAAGGCTTCGGTGTTTTCAGATTTCAACATAACCGAAAAATTATTCGGTGGCGCTTCCTTGTTTTATGTTGGCGAACGAAAGGATTTGGTTTATAATAATGATCCTTTCGGGAATTCCATAAATCAAGAGGTAACTTTGGATGGCTACGTTGATGCCAATCTTCACTTTGGTTATAGGTTCACGGATAGACTTTCAGCATTTGTAAAAGGAAGTAACCTTTTTGGCGATAATTACGAAAAGTGGCTTAATTACCCTGTTCAAGGAATTCAGGGATTGGCAGGAGTAACCTATAAGTTTGATTGGTAACCATTAAAAAATTATAATTTCTGAAAACATCCGTCTTTGGCGGATGTTTTTCTATTTTTACACCCTAAGAGAACCAATTATGCAAAAACTACTATTTCTATTATTGGCAATAGCCATTGCTTCGTGCGCTCCCGAAAAAATTCCCGCAGATTTATTGATTAAAAATGCAACCATTTATACGGTTGATAAGGATTTTAGCACGGCGAATGCACTTGTGGTAAAAGATGGAAAAATTCTTGAAATAGGCTTAAAACCTGAACTTGAACTGAAATATAAAATAAAGGAAACCTACGATGCAAAAGGCAATACAGTTGTTCCGGGTTTGATTGATGCACACGCGCATTTGTACGGCCTCGGTATGAGTTTACAACAAGTAGATTTAGTAGGAACTACAAGTTTTGAAGAGATTTTGGGCCGTGTGGTGGCCTTTCAGGAAGAAAAGAATATGCCTTACATCATTGGTCGCGGTTGGGACCAAAACGATTGGGATGATAAAAGTTTCCCCACTAAAAAAGAATTGGATTCCTTATTTCCAAATACGCCTGTTTCTTTACGCAGAATTGACGGCCACGCTATGTTGGTTAATTCAAAGGCTTTGGAATTGGCCGGAATTACTTCAAAAACTAAAGTTGCCGGAGGCGAAATAGTTTTGGAAAACGGCGAACCAACAGGTATAATTGTTGATGCGCCAATGCGATTAATAGGAAAAACCTTCCCGGAAATTACAGCTGAAGTTTCCACCGAAGCACTTTTGGAAGCTGAAAAATTATGCCTGCAATACGGATTGACAACTGTTGACGATGCAGGTTTGGATAGAAATATCATTGAGCTGATTGATGCACTTCAAAAAGAAGGAAAATTTAAGCTCAGAATGTACGCGATGGTCAGCAACAGTCCCCAAAACCGTGATTATTATTTAAGCAACGGAATTTATAAAACCGATAGATTAAATGTACGTTCCTTTAAGGTTTATTCAGATGGCGCTTTGGGGTCCCGCGGTGCCGCAATGCGTGAACCTTACAGCGATATGCCTGGGCATTATGGTGCAATGATTGCCACTGCAGATAGCCTGAAATATTTAGCCGAAAAAATAGCTGCTTCTGAATTTCAAATGAATACGCACGCCATTGGTGATTCCGCAAATATTGCAGTGCTTCGGGCCTACAAAAAAGCTTTGGAAGGTAAAACCGATAGACGCTGGCGAGTGGAACATGCGCAAATAATTTCGGCGGCGGATTTCGATTATTTTGATGATAACAACAATATTCTTCCTTCGGTACAACCAACGCACGCCACCAGCGATATGTATTGGGCCGAGGATAGAGTGGGAGCGGAACGTATAAAAGGAGCTTATGCATATAAGGAATTATTGGAAAAGGCAGGAAGCATTGCTTTGGGAACCGATTTCCCTGTAGAACAAGTAAACCCGATGTACACTTTTTACGCAGCCGTTGCCCGAAAGGATTTAAAAAACTATCCTGAAAACGGATTCCAAATGAAGGATGCTTTAACACGCGAAGAAGCTTTGAAAGGAATGACAATTTGGGCAGCTTTCGCCAATTTTGAGGAAAACGAAAAAGGTAGCATCGAAGTAGGAAAGTTTGCTGATTTCACGGTTCTTGATAAAGATATTATGAACGTTGACGAAAAAGAACTTCCAAACACAAAAGTACTCGCAACATTCATTAACGGTGAAAAAGTTTATGAAGTAGAGTAATGGAAGAAATTCTGAAACAACTTCCCCAAAAAGCAAAGGAAGCCGAAGCAGAAAACAAAAAATTTTTTGCAAAGCTGAAAAAGAAACCGCCCAAACACCTCGACAGTTTGATGCTGGAATTGCATGAGGAAGAATTCAAAAGAACAGATTGTCTCACCTGCGCCAATTGCTGCAAAACCACCGGCCCGCTCTTTACGGATAAAGATATCGAGCGTATTTCAAAACATTTTCGAATGAAACCGCAGCAATTCATCGAAACCTATTTGCGGATTGACGAAGATAAAGATTACGTTTTACAAAGCGTTCCCTGCACTTTTTTGGGCACCGATAATTATTGTAGCATTTACGACGTTCGTCCAAAAGCCTGTCGCGAATTTCCACACACTGATAGAAAGAAATTTCAGCAGATTTCACACCTAACGATGAAAAATGTCGCCATTTGTCCGGCAGCTAATAATATTGTGGAGGAGATGAAACGAATAATTAAGTAAGCAGTCGCAGTCGCAGTTTTCAGTTGCGGGGAATTCTGCGACTGAAAACTGCGACTGAAAACTTTTTAAGGATAAAGTAAATATTTCGCTCGAATTTTCTGAAAATTAGCAAGCCCTTCCTTCCAAGAATCCCTAATTTCTTCGGCAGATAAACCTTCCTCAATTTGTTTTTGCAATTTGCCAGTTCCGGCAAGTTTCACAAAAAAAGAATTGAAAAAATCTTTCTTTTTTCCGTTGGCATTATAAGCATCAATCAACCATTCCAAATTGATTTTACTTAAACGCGGCTCGTTCCGGAGATCTTTTCCATGGCAAAGTTCCCCTTTGAATTTTGGGCTTTTTGCGCCTTCATTTGCTTGGGGCGTATATTCAAAAGTATATTTTGAAGCGGGCAAACTGGGTGCCCCAAAAACCTGAAACTGCATATCCGTGCCGCGACCAGCGTTTATAAATGTACCTTCAAAAAAGCATAGACTTGGATAGAGATTTATAGATTGTGCATTCGGCAAGTTGGGGGATGGTTTTATGGGTAATGAATATGGAGTTTCATGCGTGTAATTTTGCATTTCAACCACAGTCAAGTCGCATTTTATTTTATCTTTTAACCAACCTTCGCCATTTATCATCTGTGCATATTCGCCAATCGTCATCCCGTGAACTACTGGAATTGGATGCATTCCTACAAAACTTTCGTTTTCAGGTTCCATAATTGGACCGTCAATATAATGTCCGTTGGGATTTGGCCTATCTAAAACAATAACGGGAATTCCAGCTTCCGCGCAGGCTTCCATTACGTAATGTAGTGTAGAAATATATGTGTAAAATCGCGCGCCCACATCCTGTATATCAAAAACCACGACGTCAATTCCCTTTAACTGTTCCTGCGATGGTTTTTTGTTGTTTCCATACAATGAAATCAACGGAACGCCAGTTTTAGAATCCACGCCATCCTTCACGTGCTCGCCGGCATCGGCAGTGCCTCGAAAACCGTGCTCTGGCGCAAAAACTTTTTTTACCGAAACTTTTATCGAAATTAGGAAATCTACTAAATGTTGCTTTTCATTTTCTAAAAATGAAGTTTGGTTCGCAACTACGCCCACATTTTTACTCTTTAACAATTCAGAGTAAAGTTGAAATTGCTCCGCACCAACGATGATTTGTGCGTCTTGAGTCTTGAGTCCTGTTTCCTGACTCTCTTTTTTCTCTTCACTTTGTTCTTTCTTCTCAACCGAACTTCCGCACGAAATAATAGTTAAAACAACCAATAAAACTGTATTTTTGAAAAAAGTTAAGCCCATAAAATCGTAGTGAATTTCGAATTTTTCATCGCTCGGCGCATCATTGCTTCCAAGGACTATAAAAGTAGTATTTCGGCACCGATAATAAAAATTGCAATTACCGCAATTGCGCTCGGCATTATTATGATGCTAATTTCCATTGCCACAGGCGTTGGACTTCAAAAAAAGATACGCGAAAAGGTTTCGGCTTTTAATGGCGACATCATTATTACGAATTTCGACACCAACTTTTCCAACGATTCGCAAAACCCGATTTCAAAAAAACAGGACTTTTATCCAACCTTTAAAAATATTGAAGGAATAAAACACGTGCAAATCACTGCTTCAAAAGGCGGCGTAATCCGCACCGAAACAGATTTTGAAGGCGTGGTTGTAAAAGGCGTTGGTGAAGATTATGATTGGGAATATTTCAAGGATTATTTGGTTGAAGGCAAACTACCGGATTTTAAAGGTGTTTTAAATGAAGATATTCTTATTTCAGAGTATTTGGCGAATCGGCTACATCTAAAATTAGGCGATAAAGTGACCACTTTCTTCCTGAACGATGAAGTCTCAAAAACGCCACGCAGCCGCGGTTTTGATATCGTGGGAATTTACAATAGTGGCTTTCAGCAGTTTGACGAACAGTTTATAATTACAGACATTCGCCACATTCAAAGATTGAATAAATGGGAAGACGACCAAATTGGCGCGTTCGAGGTTTTTGTGAACGATTTTGATGAAATTATCCCTATTGGGCAAGAAGTTTATAACGAAACGGCAAGCACTTTGGACACGCAGACCATCCGCCAGAAATATGCCTCCATTTTTGAATGGCTCGATCTTTTCGATTTCAATATTATAATGATTATTGGAATTATGATTTTAGTGGCGGGCATCAATATGATTACGGCGCTTTTGGTTTTGATTTTAGAAAGAACCCAAATGATAGGGATTTTGAAAGCCT